>Ga0181580_10000229_pt1 | contig 38836 bp, 34 predicted proteins | sample 071ome_23_FD_132413 | JGI IMG/M metagenome (GOLD analysis project Ga0181580, IMG submission 132413) | Coastal salt marsh microbial communities from the Groves Creek Marsh, Skidaway Island, Georgia - 071403BT metaG (megahit assembly) | ecosystem: Environmental > Aquatic > Marine > Intertidal... | reverse complement strand
TTAAGTAATTTATTAAAAATTGTTAAAGATTATATAATTTACCCATTCAAATTAATTACTATCTCACTAATGCCTGATATTCAGAAAGATAAAATATTAATTCTTGATTTTGGTTCCCAGTACACCCAGCTAATTGCAAGAAGAATTCGAGAAATTGGCGTATTCTCCGAGTTAGTGCCATTTGATGTTGATTTTCAATACATTAAAGAATTCAATCCTAACGGCTTAATATTATCTGGTGGACCAGATACAGTTACCAATACTGACTCTGCAAGAGTCGACCCAAAGGTATTTGAACTGGATATTCCTATTCTCGGAATTTGTTATGGTATGCAAACTATGTCTGTCCAACTTGGCGGCGATGCCAAATCTGCGAGTAAGCATGAATATGGATTTGCAAGGATTAATGTTGATTATTCTTCTAGTAAATTACTTGGCCATATTGTCAAAGATAGCAATGAACAATCTCTAGATGTTTGGATGAGTCATGGAATTGAGGTCTCCAAAGTCCCAGATGGTTTTAAACTTGTTGCCTCAAGTGAAAACTGTGCGATCGCAGCAATAGAAAATGGTGAAAAAAATCTCTTTGGTTTACAGTTTCATCCTGAGGTTACGCATACTGTTAAAGGCAAAGAAATTTTAGAAAGATTTGTTGATATTTGTGATTGTGATAAAGATTGGACTGTTAAGAATATTGTAGATAATACTATTTCCAATCTAAAGACTACACTGGGTAATAAGAAAGTACTTTTGGGATTGTCAGGCGGCGTTGATTCATCAGTTGTAGCTGCATTACTTCACAAGGCTGTCGGTGATCAGTTAACCTGTATTTTTGTTGATAATGGTCTTCTTAGGCTTAATGAAGGTGATCAGGTGATGGAGACTTTTTCAAAGAATATGGGTGTAAAAGTAATAAGAGCCAATGCGCAGGAGAAGTTCTACTCTGCTCTGTCTGAAGAGTCTGACCCTGAGACCAAAAGAAAAATAATCGGACGTTGCTTCATAGAAGTTTTTGACGATGAAGCTAAGAAGCTGGAAGATATTAATTTTTTAGCTCAGGGAACTATTTACCCTGATGTAATAGAGTCTGCTGGCTCAAAAAATGGAAAAGCAAAGGTTATCAAATCTCACCATAATGTTGGCGGACTCCCTAAGGATTTAAATTTTGAACTGGTGGAACCATTAAGAGATCTTTTCAAAGATGAGGTTAGAAATATAGGTCTTGAATTAGGAATTCCCCATGAAATGCTATATCGACATCCATTCCCAGGACCTGGGCTTGGTGTTCGAATTTTGGGTCATGTGAAAAAAGAATATGCTGATATTTTAAGACTTGCAGATAATATTTTCATGGAGGAGTTGTACAACGCAGACTTTTATCATCAAGTTAATCAAGCATTCGCTGTCTTTCTCCCAGTTAAGTCAGTTGGTGTAACCGGGGATGAGAGACGATATGACTTTGTTATTTCTCTAAGGGCTGTTGAAACCATTGACTTTATGACTGCAAGGTGGGCCAGGTTACCTTATGATTTTTTAGATAAGGTCTCAAATAGGATAATTAACGAAATAAATAGAGTTTCAAGGGTTGTCTATGATATTTCAGGCAAGCCACCGGCAACTATAGAGTGGGAATAGTTCATACCTTTTAAGTGATTGATATATATAGGTTTGTGAGTTAGAAAGCAGTTAGAAACTAAAAAATAATATGATAAAAATTAATAACTTATATACGTACTACAGTTGAGTGGTAATGACTTAAGTTATTAATTTTTCAACTTAAAATGTGTAATGTATGAATCATCTATTTGCTAAGCTGTTTGGTTTCTTGTTAAATATTTTGCACTTAATTTTTTTAGTGTTTATGTTCTTATGGTTCTTTAAGGGATTTGCTAATGAATATGCAAAAGGTGAAGATATAGTTCTTGTAGGAGTAGTAATATTTATTATCTACATTATTGTGATGGGCGTAATAACCACCTTTGTTTCTATAAGACAAAATCTATCAGAAATTAATAAGAAAATCTCTAATTCAGAAAGAGGTTAAATTTGAGTTAGAAATTAGTCGGTAACTAAAAATGAATATGTGCGATAAAGATAAAAAAAGCTTAGATATGCATTTCGCAGAAGACTAGGAAGAAGAAATGAGTTACCTAGAATCTCTTACAAATGTAAGTCTGAATTATAGTTCAGTTCATTCTGAAATCATAAAAAGTATTGACGAAATACAAGAAGGCAATTCACAGGATGAAAACTTTTTGTATTTTAGGAATGATGGAAACATTAAAGTATATAACAGAATCTGTGATCATAATGGAGGAAGACTATCGCTCAGCAAAAGCGGTGCTATGTGCCCACTTCATGGCTGGATGCTTGATCTTTCTAACGGCCATTATATCAATGCCGACTGCATTAAAAAGCCAATACTAGAGATTAATGAGTTTGAGCTTGATTCTCCATTAATATTCCTGCCAATTAAAAGCTCTCGTCTCTCAATGCAGAATTGGAGCTCTGAAAAAAAGACAGAAATTCGATTTATCAATCACGCTTGCTTGATCATTAGAATGGGCGACATAACTTTTGCAACTGATCCGTGGATATATGGTAGTGCATTTTGCAATGGATGGTGGTTGGATAAATCGTCACCAATTGACGCCTTTGACGCTCTTAATGACTGCGATTTCATATATATCTCTCATAACCATCCAGATCATCTTCATCCAAAGTCATTGAAAAAAATAAGAAAGGATATGACAATTTTGACGGCTGACTTTGAATCGGGTTCGACAAAAGAATATTTGAATAATCTTGGGTTTAGAAATGTAATTGCAATGGACTTTGCTTCGTCATTTATTGATCATGAAAAAGAAGTACTGATTTCAGTACTCAAAAGTGGTGATTTCAGAGATGATTCTGGATTGCTTTTTCAGCATGGGAAATTCAAGTGTCTCTTAACTGTTGATAGTAATTTTCTTAACTTTGGAAAATTGCCATCTGTAGACCTATTATGCTCGTCATATGCTGGGGGCGCTTCTGGATTTCCACTTTGCTTTGAGAATTACACTGAAGAACAAAAAAGGGTCATTATCACTCGCAAAAGAGGCTCAATAAGGGCAGTTAATACTGCGAATATCAAGATAACAGAACCAAAGTTCTTTATGCCATATGCTGGTTTCTTTAAAGAGGCCGCTGAAAGAGATTGGTATATAAAACAAAGAAATATTAAGAATAGAGTTACTGACTACGAAAAAATTTGTAAGGTAAGTGGCTCTTCATTACTAGATGTGAATAAAAGTCAGATGTTCGTATTTGAGGGTTCTCATCTTGTTTTACAGAAGAAAGATGAAACTGAAAAGATGGATACCTCATCTATAGGCCTAGTTAAAAAACTCAATGCTTATGAGGTAGACGATAAGCTTAAGAGCTCTGTTATTAATTACTTTGAAGGATGTAATTTTGAAGACAAATTGTTGGTCGATTTAAGACCAACTAGTGACGACTTTCAGTCAGGAAATATTGGATTTAGACTCGATTTCTCATCAAAAGATTACTCTGTTTTCAATTGCAGTTCTCAATTTGAAAGTGTCAAGGAAAGAGCGATAAATAATGGATTACGCTATCTACAGATAAAAGTTAGAAGAGATGAGTTGCTCGATTTGGTGACTAACGGAAAGCCATGGGAGGACCTTTTGATAGGTTTCCAATGTCGAATTTATAGAATGCCAAATATATATAATTCTGGATTTTGGTTTTACTTTACAAATGTGTATATTGGTAACAAGGTTCCAAATATATAAGAGGAAATGAAATTTTGTCAGAAGATTCAATTGATATAAGATTTATTTTTGAAAACAAGTTCTCGATTATCTTTGCTGTTTTTTTATTCGGTTTCGCGGGGTTTTATATAAAAAAAGAAAGACCTTCATATTTTCTAAAATATTCATTTTCACAACATATACCCACAGTAGATAGCAGAACTATTCAGTGTTTGAAGTATCCAATTTGTAAGAACAATAAAGTTTTTCTATCAAGTGTTACAGACCATATGAATGCTTTAAAGAGAAACCATCAAATGAAAGAAATCACATTAGAAATGCAAATCAAAGACGATGTTGGGATAAATTTCTTCGTTGATCTCTTTGAAAAATATAATGACGAAATATCTAAGTCAGAACTTATTAGATACAAAGAAAAACTGAATCCAAAAAAACACTTAAAGTTTAATTACCTTTCGGAAGTAAATAAAAAAAATATTAGAAAAAAAATTAATAGGTTAATTAATGGAGAAAAGATATATAAAACTCGGAATGCATCTATTATTACTAATAGCAATCAAAAATACTTCGCACTAATAATTTTTGCATGGTTTGGCGGCATTCTTTCAATATTATTTTTTGCTATTAGATCTAAGAAATCAAATAAATAATAAATATTAAATCTTAATTATTTTGACCTGTATAACGATTTTTTCATGGGAAAATACCTAAAAATTTTTTGTGTAACTTATGAATAAAGAAATTGCCATTATAGGTTTGGGCTACGTAGGCCTTCCTCTTGCTGTTGAGTTTGGGAAAAAGTTTAACGTTATTGGATATGATTTAAATTCGCAAAGAATTCAGGAACTAGAAAATAACCTGGATAATACAAATGAGGTCACTGCTAAAGAGATAAGCGACGCCAAATTTCTTAATTTTACGAATGATCCAAGTAAACTATTAGATGCAAATATCTTCATAATTACAGTTCCAACACCTGTTGATAAATACAATAAACCAGATTTCAGTTTTCTTGTTTCGGCCAGTGAACTTGTTGGATCCTTTCTTAAGGTTAATGATATCGTTATTTATGAATCTACAGTTTATCCAGGTGCCACTGAAGAAATTTGTGTACCAGCTTTAGAAAAGACATCAAATTTAAAATACAACATAGATTTTTTCTGTGGATATTCCCCTGAGAGAATTAATCCTGGTGATAAAGAGCATAGACTTACAAATATCGTCAAGGTTACTTCTGGATCAAATAAAAAAATAGCAAAAGAGATTGATCATTTATATCAAGAAATAATAAATGCCGGAACTCATATGGCAAAAAGTATTCGAGTTGCTGAAGCTGCAAAAGTTATTGAAAATACACAAAGAGATGTAAATATAGCATTAATTAATGAACTAACAATTATTTTCAATAAACTTAATATCGACACTCAGGCTGTTTTAGATGCTGCGGCAACCAAATGGAATTTTATTGATTTCAGGCCTGGTATTGTTGGTGGTCATTGTATTGGGGTTGATCCATATTATTTAACTTATAAAGCTAACGAGATTGGTTATTCACCAGAAATGATTTTGGCTGGAAGAAGATTAAATAACAATATGCCAAAATATATTGTCAACGAGACTGTTAAATTGATGACTAAAAAGAGAATTCCAATTATCAATGCTTCATTCTTAATTTTAGGATTCACTTTTAAAGAGAATTGCCCTGATATAAGAAATACAAGAGTTATTGACATTGTGAACGAGATCAAAGATTTTGGTTCTATGGTAGATATTTTTGACCCCATTGCCTCTTCTGAAGAGGTCCATGAAGAATATGGAATTAATTTAGTTAATGAGTTAAAGTCAAATAAATATGATGCGGTTATTATCGCTGTTGCTCATGATTATTTCAGAAGTCTCACAATTAAAAAAATTAGGACTCTTTGCAAGCAAGATAGTGTGATTTTTGATGTAAAAAATATTTTTGATTCTTCGGAAACTGACGGGAGATTATAGTGACAAAATACAATCTTCTAAAAGCAGAATTATTGAACTCCCAATATGTTTGGTTAATCACTGGTGTTGCTGGATTTATTGGTTCAAATTTACTTGAGGAACTTCTAAGTTTAAACCAAAAAGTAATTGGGATTGACAACTTTTCTACTGGTTTTCAAACTAATATTGATGAAGCGATACTGGACGCTGAAAAAAAATCTGGCAAGAAATTAAGTGATAATTTCGTCTTTTATGAGGGAGATATAACTTGCATGGATGATTGCAATAAAGTGTGCAAAGGAGTTGATTTTGTTCTTCATCAGGCTGCTCTTGGTTCTGTACCTCGATCTATTGAAGACCCAATTAAGACCAACCAGAATAATATAGATGGCTTTCTAAATATTTTGGTCGCTGCTAAGAATGCAAAGGTAAAAAGATTTGTTTATGCTGCGTCGAGCTCAACCTATGGGGATCATAAAGCACTTCCTAAAGTAGAGGATGTAATAGGAAATCCACTTAGTCCATATGCTGTCTCAAAGCTTGCCAATGAACTTTACGCAGATGTATTTAACAGGATATATAAATTTGAGACTATTGGACTGAGATATTTTAATATTTTTGGAAAGCGACAAAATCCTAATGGTGCATATGCTGCGGTAATACCTAAATGGATACAATCATTTATGGATGACAGTGAAATTTATATTAATGGTGATGGCTCAACTAGTAGAGATTTTTGTTATATTGATAATACTATACAAATGAACATTCTTGCCGCTTTAACGAAAAATGATGAAAGCATAAATCAAATCTACAATGTTGCGCATAACGATAGAAACTCTCTTAAAGATCTATTTCAACTAATAAAAAAGTCTCTTTTGTTAAGAGGTTTAGATTGTGAATATAAGGAACCAATTTATAGAGAGTTTAGAGCTGGAGATGTATTACACTCACAGGCAAACATTGATAAAGCAAAATCGCTCCTTGGATACAAACCAGAGTTGAATTTTTCTCAAGGTATGAATTTATTGATCGATTGGTATATTAGTAGGAATAATTAATTTTATGAAAAAAATAGCATATGTTTCTTTGATTGCAGACTTAGTTCATGCAGGGCATATCAAAGTTTTGGAAGAAGCAAAAAAACATGGAGAAGTAATTGTAGGATTGCTTACCTCAAACGCAATCAATGAGCTTAATGACAGTGCATATCTAAAATTCAATCAAAGATTGGATGTTCTTAAGAATTTATCAATGGTTTCTGAGGTGATACCTCAAGATACAGCAAGTTATATTCCAAATTTAAAAAATATTAGACCAGATTTTGTTGTCCATGGAGATGATTGGGTTAAGGGAAATCAGGCAATTTACAGAAAAGAGGTAATTGACACACTCAAAGAGTGGAAAGGCAAGCTTATTGAAATTCCTTATAGTTCAGAAATAAGTGATGTTAATCTAAAAAACCAGATAATGAAATTAGGAGTGACATCAATTACAAGATTGGGACGAATGCGTCAACTAATCCAGAGCCAAAAGATAGTTAGAATATTAGAAACACATAATGCGCTTAGCGCCTTGATAGCTGAGAATACATCGGTAGAAAGGAATTCTAAACAAGTATCATTCGATGGTTTTTGGTCAAGTTCTCTGACAGACTCTACCGCTAAAGGAAAGCCAGATATTGAGGCTATTGATATGACCTCAAGAATTAATGCTGTAAATGATATTTTCGAGGTAACAACAAAACCAATGATTTTTGATGCTGATACAGGGGGGAAGGTAGAGCATTTTGAATTTACAGTCAAGAGTTTAGAAAGAATAGGAGTAAGCGCTGTAGTTATTGAAGATAAGACGGGATTAAAAAAGAATTCTTTATTCGGGAATGAAGTGCTTCAAACTCAAGACTCGATAGAAAATTTCTGCAGAAAAATTTCTGCAGGTAAGAGCGCACAAATAACCGATGACTTTATGATCATAGCGAGAATTGAATCCTTAATCCTTGATGCTGGTATGTCAGACGCTTTAAAAAGAGCAAATGCCTATATAGAAGCTGGAGCTGATGGAATTATGATTCACTCAAGACATGAGGATCCAGCTGAAATAAAAATATTTATGAGAGAGTTTAGAAATTTTGATAAAGAGACCCCTGTTGTTGTTGTCCCCACAAGTTTCAATTCTGTAACCATTGAAGAATTTATAGAGATGAAAGTGAATGTGGTAATTTCTGCTAATCACATGTTAAGAGCAGCATACCCAGCAATGCTAAAAGTTGCCAAGTCTATTCTTAAAAATGGAAGAAGTCTGGAGTCTGAACCTCTATGTATGCCTATTAAGGACATTCTGGAATTTATTCCTGGAACAAGATGAATGCCTCTTAACTCAGATAATTTCATTAAATCTTTAGTTAATGAAGGATACACACACCTGTGTGTTGTACCTTGTAGTTTTGCAAAAAATGTAATTAATTCAGCAATTAATTCAAATCAAATTGAGTATGTTCCCGCAGCCAGTGAAGCGGTAGCTTGTTCTATAGCTGCTGGTATGAAAATTGCTGGTTTGAAACCGGTTGTGATTGTTCAATCTTCGGGTTTTACAAATATGGTGAGTTGCATAACAAGTCTATTGAAGCCTTATGGAATTAAATTCCCAATAATTGTAAGCTGGAGAACATATAACCGCGGTGATAGTGAAATTCAACATAAGCATTTATCAACCGAATTACCCAAACTAATTAAGGCTTGTGGTTTTGACTATGAGATTCTTGATAAGAAAAATCTTAAAAATTCTTTAATGCAAATAAATAAAGGAAATTTTGACCATAAGTTATGTCTCATAGAGAGCGATACTTTTAATACTTCTAAGCTGTCAGAGAATCATAGGCTAATTTTAGAAAAATACATACCTAGAAGCAACTTTCTAACTTCTCTTAATTTATATTTTAAAAATAAAGATGTTTTTTTTATAGGCACAACCGGAAATACATCAAGGGAAATGTACACTTATATGTGTGATACAAAGAATTTCTATATGGCAGGGAATATGGGAGGTGCATTGAGTTTGGGATTTGGAGCCTCGAAGAGTGGAAAAAAAATTATAGTTTGTGGAGGAGATGCAGAATTTGTAATGCATATGGGAGGCCTATCAAATTGTGGCAGGGATGCAAAAAGCATCAACTTAACCTATATTCTTTTTGATAATAAGCAAAATAAGTCTACTGGTGGTCAGAATACCTATCAGAACCATATGAACTATATAGATATTGCCAAAGCAAATAACTTCAAAGTTTGTGAAAAAATTATATCCAAATTGGATGAATTTCAGGCAGAACTGGAAATACCTTCCGGTCTAAAGTTTATACATGTTGTTTGCGGTTTAGATGATATCACTCCAAGACCACCTTTAAGTATCTTAAAACAAAATAGTTTATGACAGAAAAATATAAAAGAATTATGGTAGACATGTCTGCCACATTAATTCACCAAGGTCATATCAATCTCCTTATGGCTGCTAAAGAGTATGGGGAAGTCATAGTGGGTCTAACAACAGATCAAGAAATTTTTGACCATAAAGGATATTATCCTGAGCTTACCTATACAGAAAGAAAAGAAGTCCTCAAGGCTATAAAGTATGTTGAAGATGTTGTACCTGTCCCTTGGCTTATAAATGAGCAGGTTTTGGAAAAGTATCAAATAGATTTCTTGGTACATGGAGATGATAATGCAAATCAAATTAATGATAAGAAAATGATAACCTTGCCAAGAACTCCTGGAATAAGCAGTACTGGAATTAGAGAAAGTGCTTTAAGAGCAATAACTGAAAAAAATAATAATAAACTCATGCTTACTCCTGGACCAGCCTCTATTGGACATGAAAATCTTTTGTCAATTAAACCATGTTTTGGTAGAGGCGATATTGAGTACGACGACATTTATGACTCAACAATTAATTGGTTAAAAGATATAGCAGAACAGGATGAGATAGTTTCAATGCAAGGCTCTGCTTCTCTGGCAATCGAGGTTGCTCTAAGAAATTTCGTTTCAGGCAGAGTTCTAATAATATCTTCAGGGTATTACAGCGACCGACTTCTGAAACTCATTGACAATAATTTATGCTCAGTAAAACTTTGTAAATATACAGACTTGGATTCAATAAGAGGTTGCTTTGATTGGGTTTTATGTGCTTATACTGAAACATCAATGGCATTAAAACTTGATTTACAATATGTACATTCAAAGTGTAAATTGTTAAAAGCCAAATTATTTATTGATGCAACAGGGTCAATAGGTCTCGAGGAAGATCATGGCCTTGCAGATGTAATTGCCTTTAGTTCATGCAAAGGTTTATTTGGACTAACTGGTGCGGCCTTTGTGTGCTATAAATCTAATCAACCAACTAATATGGTTAGAGAGTTCTCCTTTGATATTAATACATATAAGAACAAGAGTACGACTGGGCCATATCATGCAATTAGTTCAATTCATGGAATTATGAATAAACATGGAGAATTAGTTAGAAGAGTCAAAAAAAGCAAAGATTTCATTATTAATAACTATAAAGATATTGTTAGGACAGATTCTCAGCCTTTATTGTGCACTTTCCTTAAGGCTGATATTATTCCCAAAGATGAGAATGTCATTCTTTACAACACAAGAGAAAAAATAAACGGCTCAATAATTTGTCATCTTGGAGAGGTGTTTAGTGAAAAAGTTAATCTTGATAAAAGAATAACAATCATTCCAAGAAAATAACTTAATTTTTTTATATAGTTAGTAGGTTTTAGATGCATTTAGGAAAAAAATTTGTAGCCTTTATTCCAGCAAGGAGTGGCAGTAAAAGATTGCCCAAGAAAAATATTAAAGATTTATGTGGAAAACCTCTAGTAGAGTGGACTATCGATGCTGCAAAGAACAGTAAGTATTTAGATAAAATCTATGTAAGTTCAGATGATGAAAAGATAAACAAGATATCAATCAAAAAAAATATCAGCATCCTTGATCGTCCCCAAAATCTCTCTAGTGATAAATCAAAGATGGTTGATTTAATTGATTTCTTAATAAAAAGTATTCCTGAGGATTTTGACTATTTTGTCCTCCTCCAGCCAACCAGTCCTTTAAGAAATTCTGATCATATTGATGAGGCTATCGAGACATTAATTGAAAAAAGAGGAAATGCTATTGTTTCTCTTTCAAGAGCTCAACATACTCCATTATGGTGTCATCCTATAAGAAAAAATGGCAGAATTGATTCTTTTTTACCAAATGAAATAAAAAACGCTCAGTCCCAAGACCTTAAAGAGTTTTTTTGCCTCAATGGGGCTATTTATATAGTTAATATTGAGATATTTTTGGAGCAGAAAACTTTTTTTCCAAGTAAAACATTTCCATTCGTTATGGAGGAAAAATATTCCATAGATATTGATAACGAGTTTGATTTTGCTTTCGCTGAATTCCTAATTAGTAAGAAAAATAAATGAATAAGAGTTTCATAATTGCAGAGGCAGGTGTAAATCATAATGGATCCATTGAAATAGGAAAAAAACTTATTGATTTAGCCTTTGATGCAGGGGCAGATGCAATTAAATTCCAAACTTTCAAAGCTCAGAATTTAGCCAGTCTTGATGCTGAAACTGCTGAATATCAAAGACAAATGAGCGGTAAAGATAATCAATATGAAATGCTGAAGAAACTAGAAATGTCTGAAGAGTTTCATTATCAACTCATTGAACATTCAATATCAGTGGGAATTGAGTTTATGTCATCCCCTTTTGATCTTGAATCAGCTAAATTTTTGATTAATTTAGGAATGCAAAAAATTAAAATACCATCTGGGGAAGTTAATAATCTTCCTTTTATTGAAGAGTTAGCAAAATATAATTTACCCATAATACTATCTACAGGGATGTGTTTCTTAGATGAGGTAAGGGATGCAGTTGACACAATTTTAAGAAATCAGAAAATTAGTAGTGATAATTCTAACGAAATTCCACCCCTAACACTTCTCCACTGTACTTCTAATTATCCGACAAATTTTAACGATGTAAATTTGAACGCCATTAGAACGATGCAAAATGAATTTAACCTTCCAGTTGGTTATTCTGATCATACTATTGGCAATGTGGCAACTTTGGGTGCTATAGCTATGGGTGCAAGTATTATAGAAAAACATATTACAGTCGATAAAAAAATGATTGGACCAGATCACAAAGCCTCTATGCCTTACAATGAGTTTAAAGTCTTTGTAGACAATATTAGAAGTTTAGAAATTTCTTTAGGTGATGGAATAAAAAGACCATGTCAGAGCGAAATTCCAATTAGAAAATTAGTTAGAAAAAGTGCAAATTTGACTTCAGACAAGCATATCGGAGATGAAATTAATAAAGACGATTTGGTTTTTATTCGACCAAATATTGGAGTACCGCCGAATCATTTAATAGAAATTCTAGGAAAGAAACTCAAAAATAATAAAACTAAGGGTTCATTTTTGACTTGGGACGACATTGACGAATGAGAAAAATTATTTATATCTCTGGATCAAGAGCTGATTTTGGTTTAATGAAGAGCACTTTGAGTTTAATTCATAAAGAAAAGAGCTTAAGTCTAAAAATTGTAGCAACAGGAACTCATCTTCTAGAGAGGTATGGGAAAACTATCAGCGATATTGAGGATGAAGGTCTTGAGATAATTAATAAGGTGCATGTTTCACTTAGTGGTTCTTCAGGATATGAAATGGCCATCGCAGTATCAGATCAAATTAAAAATTTTTCTGATATCTTACAATCTGCGAGACCAGATTTAGTTCTTCTACTAGGAGATAGAGGTGAAATGTTAGCTGCGGCAATTGCCGCAGTTCATCTTGGAATTCCTATAGTTCATATTCATGGCGGAGAAATATCCGGAACTATTGATGAGTCATTTAGACATGCTATTACAAAATTATCTCACTATCATTTTTGCTCAACTGAAGCCGCAGCCAATAGACTCCGAAACATGGGCGAGAAAAATGATTACATATTCGTTGTTGGAGCTCCAGGTATAGATGAAATTAAAACTATAGAACCAATTAGTAGAAAAGAACTACTTAACAAATTCAATATTGATGCAATTAAACCTTTTTTTCTTATGTTGTATCATCCAGTGCATCAAGAGTCTGAGGATTCTGATAAGCAAATTGAAATAATTATGAATGGGCTTTTAAAGTTTAATACTCAAATTATTGCCCTAGCCCCTAATAGTGATAGCGGGGGCAAATTGATTTTATCTTCACTTGACAAGTATAAAGAGCAAAAAAAGATTCATCTGATAACTCATCTTAAAAGATCAGAGTATTTGTCTTTGTTAAGTGAAGCAGAAGTATTTATTGGAAATTCCAGTAGTGGAATCATTGAGTCAGCTTCAACAGGAACCCCATTTGTCAATATTGGCAGCAGACAGAGTTATAGAGAGAGGTCCAATAATACTATTGACGCCCGTCTAAACTCTAAAGAGATTTATGAATCTGTTATCGTTGCAAAAAATATGAACAAGCAATCTTTCAAGAACATATATGGCATGGGAGACTCTGGTAAAAAAATTGTTAATTTGCTAAAGAAAATTAAGATTAATAAAAATATTCTCTACAAAATAAATGCATACTAATATTTCAATAATTGGTTCTGGCGGTCAGTCTAAGGTGGTTTTAGAAGAGCTGTTAAATCTTGATTTAATTTTAAAAGTTAATTTCTTTGATGAGAAAGTTGTACCTAATAATCAAAATTTTCCTAATGAAAAAAAAATAAAAATCTTACATGATTTTGAAGAATTAGATAAATTTTTCCATGTTGCAATAGGTGCTAATGATGTAAGAAGAAGAATTTCTCAATCAGCTATTGGAATTGGCAAACGACCATATTCCATTGTTAGTAACAGATCAATTACTTCTCAATCAGCTAAAGTTTCAGATGGATGTTTTATTGCTTCAAATGCCTTAATCGGACCCGATTCTATGATTGGCCAGAGCGTAATAATAAATCATTCAGCTGTAGTAGATCATGATTGTATCATTGACGATTACTGTCATATTGCGCCAAATTCGACTTTATGTGGCAATGTGCATATAGGTGAGAATTCATTGATAGGTGCTGGAGCGACCGTTTTACCTGGTATCTCAATAGGAAGAAACTCGATAATCGGTGCTGGTGCTACTATCACTAAGAATGTCGGTGATAATCAAATTATGTTTTAAATTTTAAAAATTTGGAAAAGTCTCTTGAGAAGTGTAAAAGAAATTATAGTTTGCGAATCAAATCAAATTCTAGATGCATTAGAAATTCTTAATGAAACAGGTTTTTCTATTTTGATTTTGGTTGATGTGCAAAATAAATTTTTAAGAACAATTACAGATGGCGATATTCGCCGACTTTTGCTTGATGGGTTCAGTTTGAGAGATTCATTATCAAATTTACCAAAAAACAATTCTTTAGTCTTGCCCAAGAATTCATCCTCAAGTGAAGCAATAGAATTAATGAAAGAATTTCAGATTTCCCAAGTCCCTGTTATTGACGATGATAAGGTTCCGATAGGTATTTTTCTTAAAACAGATATTGAACAACAGATTTTTTTATCTTCTCCACATATGGGCGGGTATGAGAAAGATTTTGTTGACCAGGCGTTTGACTCTAATTGGATTGCTCCACTTGGGCCGAATGTTGATGGTTTTGAAAAAGAATTTAGCTCTTATGTGAATAGCAAGTATTCTTTGGCAGTAAATTCTGGAACTGCAGCATTACATCTGAGTCTAATCTTGCTCGGTGTTAAAAGTGGAGATATAGTTTTCTGTTCAAGTTTTACTTTTGTTGCATCTGCTAATCCTATTTTATACCAAGGGGCAACCCCTGTTTTTATTGACTCTGAGCCCAGTTCATGGTGTATGTCTCCAGTTGCTCTTGAGTCTGGTATAGAGGAATATTTACGCATAGGGAAAAGACCAAAAGCAATAGTGGTAGTTCATATATATGGACAAAGTGCAAACATGGCTAAAATTCTCGAAATCAGTAATAAATATGATATACCAATAATTGAAGATGCAGCAGAGTCACTAGGTACTCGTTATAAAAAACAACATACTGGGACTTTTGGTAAATTGGGTATATTTTCGTTTAATGGCAATAAGATTATTACTACTTCTGGAGGTGGTATGCTTGTTTCAGATGACCCAGAACTTATTAGCAAAGGCAGATTTTTAGCAACTCAAGCAAAAGATCTTGCCCCTTACTATGAACATAGTGAGGTAGGTTACAATTACAGAATGAGCAACATACTTGCCGGAGTTGGCAGGGGACAACTTAGGGTTATTGAGACCAGAATAGAACAGAAAAGAGAGATTTTTAAAAGATACAAGGAATATTTGGAGCCACTTGGATTTACCTGGCTTGAAGAAGATAAGAATATTTTTTCCAATTATTGGTTATCTGCTTGCACAATTAACAAAACTAAATCTAATATTAGCCCAAAATTTCTCATCCAAGAACTTAAAAAATTTAATATTGAGGCTAGGCATACATGGAAACCGATGCATTTACAAAAACTTTTCAGAAATTATGACTACTATCAGCATCAAGATAGAAGTATTTGTGATTCGATATTCGAGAATGGAATTTGCCTACCCTCATCTTCAAGCATGACTAATGACCAGCAAGAGTTAGTAATATCAAAAATTTTTGAGATAACAAAGAAAATGAAATAATGTTTATTCATTCAAACTTTCAGCTTTCGAAAAATGGCATTAAAAATTTCCATTGGCCTGTTAATCAAAAAAAAATGAAAAACTTTATTCACTCTATGATCTTGGATAGTGTTAATTTTTTACAAAGCTGTGATGGAAACTGTTGCAAAAAACTCAAAATAACAAACACTTATTTCCCTTTTGTAATTGCACACAACTACCAAGCTAAAATTGTTGCTGAATCTCTTTCGACAATAAACAGTAATGAAAAAAAGGATTATATAGACTTAGAATACCTAGAAAAAAAATACGATAATTATTTATCTATCGCAAGAAAGGGTCTCAAATCTAAACATGGAAAACAAAGATTTGAATCTTTGAAACATTTTTTAATTACCTTAATAAGAAATGATGGACTGATAAGAGGAAATATTAACCTTATAGATTTCAATAATGCCATAGTTTCAACAGGAAAAAACCCACTACTTATAAGATATCTTTCAAAAAAAAAACAAAAGGCATATTTAATAAGTTTGGCTCAATTTTTCCCATCTGCTTCAGAAGCAAATTTGAATAAATATATTCAAGAACACATCTCTGAGTATGTTCTTGATCAGACATTCTTCCAATATCTAGATATGTATAAATCAATACTTAATAAAGTGGATTTGAATTTGGATTTAAGTGAGGTTGTAAATTGGCACAAAGAATTTTTTATCTGTATCGATTACTATCAAGAGATTCTTAAAAATAGTACAAAAATTCCCAAAGTCCTATATATCGGTACCGAAGGAATTTTATGGAACAAGCTTCTTGCCATTGAGACAAGAAAAAGAGGGGGGGAAGTTATAGTTTTTGATCATGCCAATGGAACTAATTTAAGTATTGATTCTGCAACAGTCTTTTATGATTTCCAAGAATTAGATTCATTTGTTACATTTTCTGAAGTCTTTAAAAGTTATTTTGAAACATTAATAGATTCCATGGTTTATTCGAGGGAAAAACCAAATATTATTTCTATTTTAGATGTTTAAAAAGTTAAAGATAATGTATATTTGCCCACTTTATTTCAATGGTAGAGTGTCTTACGATGCCTTTTTTTCAGACATTGTAATGATTGACTGGCAATTAAGATTTATTAACCATATTAACAATTTAGGACATAAGGTCTTTGTGAAGCAACATCCAGAATCTGAGACAAAAATGCCAGGTTTTTTCTTTGATGAATTGGGTTGTAAAAATATCGTTGGCCCTTTTGAGAAAGTATATAAAAAAGCAGATATATTACTCGCAGATTTTCCAGGTTCTTCAGCGTTTGGATATGCTCTTGAGACTGATAAGCCAATCATATATATAGACTTTGGAATTAGGCCTTTATATCCTAATGAATATAAATCTCTTAAAAAAAGATGTTATATAGTCAAAGGATCAACCAACAGAGACAATAGACTTATTGTTGATTGGAGAGATTTTAGTAATGCCTTCAGTTCAGCTCATTTATTAAATGATAGAACTTATTTAGAGAAGATATTAGGTTTATGATAAATTTTATTATTTTACTTAGGAAATACACTAATAGAATATTAGGAAATTATTGGCTTTTTCTCGGAAAGATTGTTAGAAAGTTCCTTAAGAAGAACATACTAATTAAACACTCAATTAAAAAAATTGGTCCTTATGGTCCATTCAAAATGAATCCAGAACACTTATTCTCAAATCTGGAGGAATGGGGGCATGGCCATAATAATGGTTTTGTTCATTATGTGGAAGAATCAAAGAAAAAAAAATGCATTTTGGATATCGGTGCTCATGTTGGCTTCACTGTTTTACCTGTAAGTAAATACTCATTAAACAATCAGGCTAATATTTTTGCTTTTGAACCATCTTCTGAGAATTTCAAAGCCTTAAATAGAAATATATCATTAAATAATCTCAAGAACATCATAACTGAGAATTGTGTTGTTGGCTCTTGTGAAGCAGACAAGGTTTTTTTCTATGAAACTAATGATATTTCCGCTACTAGTTCAATTATTAATGACTCTTCAAGGAGATTTATAAGAAATGAAAAAAAACAGACAAGCATTGACAATTACTGCAAGGTTAAAAAAATTAAGCCTGATTTAATTAAAATTGATGTAGAAGGATCGGAAATTGAGGTTTTAAAAGGCGCCAAGGAAACAATGCTTAATTGCAAGCCTTTAATATTTTTGAGTGTTCATCCACAAGAGATTAGAAAACTTGGATACTCTCAGATTGATCTTCTAGATATTTTTAAAGAAGTGAATTATGAAATAACTAATATCGACGGAAGTCAAGTAAATAGATTTGAATATATAGAATATATTTTAAAACCAATTAGTTAATAGGGGTGAATTATGAGTAGGTTATTAGAAAGATTAAGAAGTTATGGTTTCTTATTGCTATTAAATAGTTTCTTCAGATTATTCTTAATAAGAATATATAGAGTATTTAAGATTAATCGTTTCGTTATAAGAAAAATTTATGACTATAAGATGTTCTTGGATATATACGATATAGGTCTATCTTATCAGTTAATTAAATATAGAAAAAGAGAACTAGATCATAAGTTTATCTTGGAGAGGATTCTAAATGAGGGCGATGTAGTTTTAGATATCGGCGCTAATATTGGTTATTATGCCCTTATGGAGTTGAACTTGATTGGAAAAGATGGAAGGTTGATTGCTGTTGAACCATCTCCAGAGAATGTATCGCTATTAAAAAAAAATATCTCATTAAACAACAAGGATAAAAATTGCAGGATTGTTTCTGGCGCAATATCTTCAAAAACAGGCAAGGAAAAATTTTATCTTTCTTATGCCTCTAATTTGAATACATTTCATAATTATGGCAGTGTATCTGAGCATCTCTCAGGAGAAACAATTGATGTAAATACTTACACTGTAAATGATATTCTTTCCGATTCAGAGAAAAAAGCCGGTTTAGACTTAATCAGAATGGATGTTGAAGGTCATGAGGTAGATGTTCTTAATGGAATGATCAATGATATTAAAACCGGATTATTGGCTCCATCGATAATTTTTGAAACACATATTAGTAGATACAATAAGAAAAATAATATGATCTTAACCTTAACAAAATTTTTTGATTTAGGGTACAAGGCTCGTTATATGGCTTCTTCATGGAGGGAGGGAACAGAAAAAATTTGTAGATATGGCTATAAACCTCTAAGTTATATTAAAACTGATGGTGTTGTTAGGGCAATTTTCGAAAACATTAGCAATGAAGACGCAATAGATATTATTTGTAATTCAGGTGGAGCTAGAACAGTCTTGCTAACAAGATAAGTCTTCTTATTTCTTTATCAATAAATCTTTTATATGGACTCTGTAAAGATAATAATTAATCAACTAATGAGCTCCCCATTGAGATCATTAGTAATACTTATATTGTCTATGATGTCAGGGATTTTAGAAGGTCTAAGTATTGCACTTCTTGTACCACTATTAGAAATCATAATTTCTAATAGTGGAGAAACTAATTCTAAGTATATATTTCTTCATGACTCTATGGAATATCTTGGAATTTCATTCTCAATTGGAAATATTCTAATTTTGTTTTGTATTTTTATTTTCTTAAAATCTATTCTTAGTCTTATTGCTATGAACTATATAGGAGGTGTTATCGCGGATATTTCTTATTCAATGAGAGAGAAGTTTTTATCAGGTTTATTTTTTTCCAAATGGAAATATTTAAACGCAAAGAATTCTGGAGAATTACTAAATGCTATTAATTATGAAGTACCTAAAGCATCTTCAGTTTATAGGTATAGCTGCGTGCTTTTGGCTAGCCTATTCCAAGTCATTATTCTTTTCTTTGTTCTTTATAGTTTTTCAGCAACAACAATGTTAGGGGGCATTGTTCTTGGATTAATACTTTTCTTATCATTGCATTTTTATGTTCGACTTGCAAGTGATCAGAGCAAATTACAAGTTAATATTATGAATAAAATGATTTCTAAAGTTCATGAAGCACTTAATGGAATCAAGGTAATTAAAGCAATGAATTTATCCTCATTTGTATTTCCGATATTATCCTCTCAGTCAGAAATTATAAAAATAGCTACTAAAAAACAGATTCTTGCAAAGCATGGTTTAAGTTATTTAAGAGAACCGATTATTATTATTTTTCTATCTATTGGTCTCTACTTAGTTTTTGAAAAAACCACTGTTGAAGTTGAAATAATTTTTGCTTCATTGGTACTATTTTTGAGACTATCATCAAGCATTGGAAAATTGCAATCAGATTATCAAGTTTTCCTTGTAAATTCTCATTATTTCTTCTCTTTTGAAGAGAAATTGAAGAGTCTTCTCATAAATAAAGAAAATAAAGTTAAACCAATTAATTTCGATTTGAAAAAGGGCATTAGTTTCAAGAATATAAGTTTTAACTATAAAAATAAAAAGATTTTCGAAAATCTCAACCTTAAATTACCTAGTAAGGGATTTGTCTCAATAACTGGAGTCTCGGGATCAGGCAAAACTACTTTAATTGATATGCTTTTAAAATTGCATGAGCCTAAAGCTGGAAATATTTTTATTGGCGATTTTGACTACAAATCTCTAAGTGCAGAGTCTTTAAGAGATGCCGTTGGTTATGTTCAACAAGAACCTTTTATTTTTAATGACAGTGTTTTTTTGAATCTTACACTAGGAGATAAAAAAATTAGCGAGGAAAGAGTTATAGAAGCTCTCAAAAAAGCGCATGCCTATGATTTCGTAATTAATATGCACGATGGCATTTACTCGAATTTAGGCGAGTCTGGATCAAAATTATCTGGCGGTCAAAAGCAGAGAATTTCTCTTGCTAGAGCCTTAGTTAGAGATCCTAAGATTTTAATACTAGATGAGGCAACATCAGCACTAGATAAGAAAACTACTCTTGAGATACTAGAAATTCTGAAAGTGGTAAGTCGCTCTATTCTGGTTCTTGCTATTACTCATCAAGATGAGGTCATGAGCTTTTCGGACTTTGGTTATTTGTTAGAAGATTATCAAATAAAATTGATCTCATAACAATGAAAAAAGTGCTAATTCCCCTTGTATATGACTATTATTTGTTTGATTACTTTACCAATTTAATTAAAGAGTTAAAAAAAAGAAAATATGTTGTATATGTTTTTACTGCTGATAAATCCATATATTACAAATATAAGAATATCGGTGCCGAAGTAAGATTTTTACCACTTTTAATAAGACTCTTTTTAAAGAGATCTGGGAAAATCTTCTTTAGAAGTTTTTTGTGGATTTCTTCTTACTTCTGGGTAGTTAAAATTAGAAGAAATTATGACTTCTGCATTGTGCCTTGGGATAACAAACCATTATGGAATGTAATATTGAGAAATATTCCTTCCTTGACGGTGCATTCAACAACAAATCTAATAAGTATTGAGTCTGAATTAAGTGAGCATAGAGCTATTAAAAGTTACCGCTTACAGGAATTTTTCGAAAGGAAAACTAATTTAAAAATTCTGCCAAGATTTAACAATGTAGTTTTAAAGCATAATAAATTTTGGTATTTGGATAAAATTTTTGGAATGAAGTCTCAAAACTTAATTCAAGGATTTTCTGGAGTAAACCATGTCACTGTAACTGGTAAGAAGATAAAAAGCACCCTTCTAGATGCGGGTCTTGATGAATCTAAAACTAAGTTGCACGTTGTTGGAAACCCTTCTTATGATGGGTTTATTGAATTTGCAAAGAATTTTGACAAAACTCAATATTTAAATATTAAAAAAAAATTTAATATCCCATTAAACTCCAACTTGTACTCGTTATTTTTATCACCATCATGTTTTTCTGATACGCAAATAAAAGAAGTAAGTTTGGTAATCGATACAATTTATAGATTTGACAATAGTGCGGCAATATTTCTAAAACTACATCCAAAAACTAACATTTCATTCATTAGAATTTTTGAATCTTTACTTTTAAAAAAGAAGTTACCTTTTTATATAACTAAAAAATTTTATGGCGACTTATTTAATTTAAAGATTATTCTCTCCTCAAAATGTATTTTACAGAAACAGGGTACAGTCGGTTATATTTCAATGCTGGTATCAAAGCCTATAATTTCTTATGATTTCTTCAAAACAAATTATCATGATGATATGTTTAAAATTCTTAAATCATCTTTTCATTGTGAATCACCGGAAGAAATGATTACTGCTCTGAATAAGCTGGAGAATAAAACAGGAAAAAAAGAACTTGATAAATTACAAGATCTAGCCTGTCAAAATTTTTGCATTAGAGATAATAATTGTAGTAAAAAAATAGTAGACATTATTGACAATCATTTAAAGTAAAGAATGAAATTAAACATAAAGTTTTATTTAGTTAGATTTTTTAACCTTGTAAGATTCATAAACTATCCAATGAGAACTATCCTTGTTCCAGATAATTTTGGTGCTCGAATTTTTTGGTCTAGAATTAACTTCTTACTTCACTTTCTTGATATTAAAAAAAGAAAACAATTAATAAAAAATTACCCCAGCCTAACTACAATACCAATTGATAAGGGTTTTTCTTTTTCAAAACATTCATTAACTAAAGAAGTTAATCAGCTAATCAAACACTTGCAAAACATCAATTGGGATGAAAAGAGTAATTCTTTAAAAAAACCCTTTCTTCAGTCTATAAATTATAAATATGGAGATTTGGATTGTTTAGATAAGATTATCTCTTCTCCTGAGATTGTTGGTACAGTGGGGAGTTATCTTGGGGTATTTCCGGTATTTCATCGTGCTTCAATACTATATTCCCCCAATGATGAAGAATTCAATGGGGTAAGTCAGGATGCTCACATCGATTCTGAAGATATTTTACAAGTTAAATGCTGGATACCACTTGAGGAAATAACTGATGATTCTGGACCTTTAAATGTTTTATCTTCAATTAGAAGTCGTGAAATATATTCGCAAATGAAAAAAGATAAATTAGTTTCTAGAAGAAATGAAAAAATTAGTGACATTATCATTAATAAATATGTTGATAGTAAAGAATGGTTTAAATGTGTTGGCAAATCTGATCAGGTATTTTTTGTAGACACATGTAATTGTTATCATTTTGGAAGTAGGAAGGCTAAAAAGAGTCGACTAGTTTTAATGATTCATTACTGTACACCTGCATCTATGGAAATGCCTTTTTTTGTTAGAAGGAAGGATAAAAGATTTTACGGCGATTTAGCTTATTTGGTTGGATATCAAAATCAATTATTTACAAATAAGCACAAGCCTTAAATGTTTGTCAATGAAGAAAGTAAATATTTTAACTGAAGGACCTATATCATATAACAGTAGGGCTTTTCTTCAACCTCTTATTCTCAATAATAGTCTGCTATCAGATCTTTTAATTAAAGTAAAAATTTACACAGAATCTCACAAGGATATTTGCGAATGTGATTTACTTATCTTAGATAGTAAATTTTTTAAAAATTGGTGGGTAGAGGAAAAACAAAAAATCTTTGATACTATTGCAAACTTCAGTGAAAGAACAAGTGTAATCTTTTTTGATACAACCGATAGTTCTGGTTATGTGCTTGGTGAAGTATTGCCTTATGTAAAATCATACTATAAGCACCAAATTTTGAAAGATAAAGAACTTTATTTAAATCAAATGTATGGTCGCAGATTATTTTCCTCGTATTATCATGAAACTAAACAAATTCTCGATGCAAAAGAATATGAGGAGGATGCTAAACAAGTAAAGAATCCAAAGCATTTAGAAAAAATTAAGGTTGGATGGAACACTGGTCTTGCGAACTACTCTTATTTGGGCGAATATCTTGGAAAAATATATACATTACTTCCTATTAAAACCCTACTTAGGTACCCTAAAACTTTCTCAAAACCTGGATTAAATAGACTGGAAGATTTCCAGTGTCGGTTTAATACATCTTATACAAAAAAAAGTGTTTCTTTTCAAAGGGAGGAAATTTCCAGAATACTTGCAGACAGAATACAGACAACAAAAATAAATCGATTTTCTTTTTTTAGAGAATTACGAAATACTAAGTTGATCTTATCACCCTTTGGGTTGGGTGAGATTACATTAAAGGATTTTGAGGTTTTTATAACTGGTGGTCTGTTAATGAAACCTAATATGGATCACCTCGATACATGGCCAAATTTCTATACCAGAGATACATATATTGACTTTAATTGGAATTTGAATAACCTTGAACAAATTATCGATGAGACTTTAGATAATTACGCAGATAAAATTCAAATTGCTCATAATGCTCAAGAAAAATATCAGTATTATGTGAATTCGCAGGGTGGCTTCGAAGAATTTGCAAAAAGATTTGGTAATATAGTGACTCTGGAAATTTAATGAAAATTCTTATAAAAGAAGAGGCTGGTTGGAAACTCTACATTAAAAATGAAACTTCAGTATGGTTTAAGGGTTATGTACATAATTTTACAAAAAAACAACTTTTAATTAAATTAAGTACTCTCGATGAGTCGACCCTCTCATCTTTTACCAAAGCTTTAGACGGTCATTTTTCATTTGTCATTCAAAGTCCAAATTTTGTATTTGCAGCTGTAGATAAAATTAGATCTACTCCACTTTTTTGGAGAGATGGTTTTATAGGGTGGCACGCTCCGTCTGTTGCAAATAATAGATGCACGATAAATAAAGACGCAATCTTACCTTTCAGAATGTCTGGATACACAATTAATGAGGATACAATTTTTAATGAACTAAATGCGTTAGTTGCTGGTGAGTATGTAATTTTTAAGAATGGTAAATTTCAAAGAAAAAAATATTTTAATTATGAGCCCTGGAATACCATATCTTATGACAACCCACGTAATGAATTGGCAAATGTTACAATTAGAATACTCAAGAAAATGATCAAAAGTCTTAACGGTAGACAAGTCGTAATTCCTCTTTCTGCTGGTTATGATTCAAGACTTATAGTATCTGGTTTAAAACACCTTGGTTATAAAAATGTGAAATGCTATTCATATGGCACTAAGGGCAATTTTGAGGCAAAGATAGCAGAATCAATAGCTAAAAAATTAGGTTATCAATTTAAGTACATTCCTCTAAAAATTTCGACTGAGAGAAAATTTTATAACTCTGATGAATTTTCTAATTATCTGGATTTTTCTGATACTTGTGTGTCAATTCAATATTATCAATCTTTATCAACAATTTCTAGACTGAAAAATTGGATTGACGAGGATGCTATTTTTGTAAATGGCAATACTGGAGATTTTATTTCGGGAGGGCATATTAAAAACACTCTTATATCAAAAAATCCATTAGAGTCCGTACAAAATAGATCTAATAATATTGCCTCTCATATAATTGACAAACACTATAGCTTATGGGAGTCGCTTAAAACAGATAAAAATATCAAGGAACTCAAGGAGAAATTGATAAATAGGATGTCGAATTTGAATAGACTTGATAATGATCATGGAATCTATGAAAATTTTGAATTTCTTAATAGGCAATCAAAGTATGTTATTAGCGGTCAAAGGTGTTATGAATTTTATGGTTATGAATGGAGACTACCACTATGGGATGATGAATATTTATCTTTTTGGCAGGGAGTTCCTTTTGAACTAAAGAGAGAGCAAAAATTATACAAAGAAATGCTTATTAAAGAAAATTGGGGCGGCGTATGGGACGAATCTATTCCTGTTAATAAAACAAAAATTAATCCAAGTTGGATTGTGCCGCTCAGATTTTTCCTTAAGTTGCCATTTGTTTTATTTGGGAAGAAATATTGGCATAGGTTTGAGTCTGGGTTTTTGTACTATTTTATGGATATAACTCGTATGATTTGTATTAAAAGTTACAGAGAAGTATACAAAAGTGTGTTTAATGGTCCAAGACATCATGCATCATATCAATCTGAGGATTACATCAATTCAAAACTAAAGTAGTTATGAAATTAATCTGATGAAAATTTTATTTCCTTTTGTTGGGGACAGTATAGGTGGAAGTCATATTTCTGCATTTACGCTTATAAATTTCCTTAAGAGTAATTCGAAAGAATTTAAGGTTGAGGTTTTGGCTTTCTCTGCTTCAGATATTTTCAAGAATTACACCTCATTTCACAATATTGAAATTATTGAACATAATATTTACTTAAAGTCCTATTCTGTTATAAACCTAATTAGGGATCTGGTTAGAAATTTTTCCTTAATAAGAAGATATCTTATTGATAATCAGATTGACTGTGTTCATACAAATGACATAAGAATGCACTTGATTTACTCATTTGTTTGTTTATTTACAAAGTCTAAACACATATTGCATCTTAGAACCTTACCACCAAAATCAAAGATCGGACAATTATTACTATTCACCCTCCCTGATTTTATAGTTTTCATAAGTCAATTCATTCAAAAAGATATGAGAATTAGTTTAAGAGATAATAAATTTACTACTATAACTAACCCAGTAATTAGTAAACAAATTCCAAGTAAAAAAGAAATCAATAGCAAAATTGAGAAATTCTTCAAGAAAAAAACCTTTACGATAAGCCTAATAGCAAATTTAGAAAACCCCAACAAGAACCCCTACTTTTTTATTGATTTTGCTTTCAAAACTTTGAAATTATTTCCTGGAAAATATCGATTTATTATTGCTGGCAGGACAACAAAAGACATAAGAAGATATATTCTTGAAATGAAAGCTAAACAATATGAACAGGAAGAAAACTTTAGAGAAGTTGGATTTCTTTCAAATTTAGATATGGTCTGGAAAGAAACAGATTTTATTTTAGTTCCATCAATTAATGAGGCTTTTGGTAGAACGCCAATAGAGTCTATGCAACAAGGTGTATTTGTTGTGGCACATAATTCTGGCGGTCATAGGGAGTCGATCCAACATTTAAGTAATGGGTTTTTATTTGACTCTTTTGAATATAGTGAATGTATTAAAGTATTTGAAAAATTCACCAAAAATAGAGAAAAATATGCAGAAATTGTACATAGAGCATATAAAAATACTTCAGAGTTTAATTACGTAAAAAAACATTCAGAAAAAATCATGAAGATTTATAAATCACTTGATGTTTAATTTGAACAGATCAATTGTTGAGAAGACATTACTTGCTATTTTTCTAGTATCTTGGTTAGATATTCCAAGAATTTTTTATGATAAGTATTCTCTGGATTTTATGACTGCATGGCACGGTAAGAATCTTTTCCCCTTCTTCGCATATATCTTACCAATTTTTCTAGTCTATATCTTCTTGAGAGCTGAAAAAAATAAATCCTTTGATAGGCCTTTTTTGGAGCTGGTGAAGACATCCTATAAAAATTTTAAGCTTGAAGATAGGTTATTTATTTATTTATTTTCTTATTTGATTTTTACAGAAGCAATCTCATGGTTCACAACATCGCAATTTTCTTTAAGAATGATTGTCCCGCTTTTTTTTGGACATGCTTATCTTTATCTATACAGAAATTTTAAAAATGTATCTATAGTCAATAATATTGATAGTTACTTTACTAAAGTTGTAATTACTTTATCAATTCTAGTGTTTATTTTCCAGATATTGATGTTTTTTGGTATTGTGCCAGGATTAGCAAATGAATATTCTAATGAGCAATTGTACAAGATTCTTCATTTTATTAGAGTTGATGGACTGCATATCGGTCTAACTTCATATATTGCAACAATAGCACTTTACATTGTTCTTTTTAGGTCACAAATTATCAATTCTTTATTCTGTTATTTCTCATTATTAGTTATCTCCCTGGTATTAATTATTAATCAAACGCGTGGAGCAATCATAATAGCAATATTAATCTTTTTTGCCTTTCTAATACGGCAACTAAAAAAGGCTTTCTCTTATTGGACTATTGGCGTTTTTGTTATTTTTTTAATAACAATAACAATAACAATAATTCTTGCTCATGATATTTTGGATCATAGAATATTTAATTATTCTGATTCAAGCGCCATGGCAAGAGTAGATCTTATATTAAAGACATTTGATGTATTTCGTGATAATCCTCTTTTGGGCTATGGTCAACACTTTGGAGAACACTTAAGGTTTGGTCATGAGAATCAGCTTGTTCATAGTTATTTAATGAGATTTTTGGTTGCATATGGAGTTTTAGGTTTTATTTTTCTATCACTCTATTACAAAAGTATTTTTTTGGGAAAGCCAACATATATAAATTTTGTAGGCCTTGGAGTTGTTTTTTCAATAAGTCTTTTTGAACCTTATTTTATTTGGGCTACATATCTTATAGCAGCTTCTGCCGATAAAAAAAAATAAAAGGTTAAGTTCTATGAAAATTTTATTCATTATTCCAAATCTTAATTATGGAGGCGCAGAGAGGGTGATGTGTCATATTTCTAATTTTTTATCAAGGAATAATAATGTTACAGTACTAACATTCAACAACAAACAAGCGAGGTTCGACCTTCTGATGAATCATATTTGTATAGATTCAAATTGTGGAAAAAATGTATTTCTGAAACTAAATAATTTAATTAAAAGAATATTTATTATTAGGCAAAAGCTCAAGGAGATAAACCCTGATTTGGTTATAAGTTTTATGGAATCAGCCAATATACCCTCAATTATTTCTAATTCACTTTTAAAAAGAAAACACAAGCTTTTCCTGAGTGTGAGAAACAATCCAGATATGTTCCCCTGGTTCTATAAAGTCTCAATTTTTATCTTATATAGATTTGCTGAAAAGGTAGTTGTCCCCTCTCAAGGAGTTAAAGTTTGTCTAGAAAAATATGGAATTAAAAATGAAAGAATAAAATTTATTCCAAACCCAATAGACATTGATTTAATTAAAAATCTTTTAAAGGATAAAAATGATTTAAATTTGAATCTCCCAAAAAAATATATTTTGAGTATCGGTAGATTGGTTGAACAAAAAGGCTTTGATAGATTATTAAAAATATTCTCAAAATTAGAGAAAATTGATTTAAATCTTGTTATAGTTGGTCGAGGTCCACTAAAGGAAAAACTGAATTCGATGATTAGGGACTTGAAGTTAAAAGATAAAGTTTTTTTTATAGACCATACAAGTAACCCTTTTCTACTATATAAAAATGCCTTATGTTATGTTTCCACTTCAAGATATGAGGGTTGGCCCAATGTTTTAAATGAGGCAATTGCCTCAGGTTGTCCTGTGTTAAGTTACGATTGTAAATTTGGCCCTAGAGAAATTATTAATCAGGACAATGGCATTCTAATAAAAGATGATGATGACAAGTCAATGTTAGAGGCAATAAAAAAAGTATATGACGACGAGACTTTAAGACTCAATCTAATAAAAAATGGCCGCAAGGGACTTCATAGATTTTCTTTAGAGAGAATATCAAAAAAATGGATTGAAATTTAAGTCGGTGGAATTGAAAAATAAAGTACTTCATATTATTACTAGCACTGATGGCGGTGGTGCAGAGAATATGCTTCTTAAATATCTCACAAATACTGACAAATCAAAATTTAGTCATATAGTAGTTTCCCTCAAGAGAAAAGGACCTATAGCAAAAAAGATTGAAATGTTAGGAATTAAAGTTTTTGATTTGAAATTTTCAAAATTTAAATTTTATAAACTGCTTAACTTATTAAGAATATCTAAAAATTTTAGACCAGAAATAATACAAACATGGCTTTATCACTCTGATTTTCTTGGTTTATTTGTTAAAATTTTTCAACCAAGCGCTAAACTTATTTGGTCAGTTCGATCAAATGATGTTTGCAAGTATAAAAATTCCACGTGTTTGCTTCGTAAGTTTCTTTCTTATTTTTCAACCTTTCCCGATGTGATCATTTTTAATTCTAAAAGGAGTATAAGTCATCACACAGATTTAGGTTACAAACCAAAAAAAATTGAGTTCATTCCAAACGGTTTTGATACATCAAGGTTTACTCCTCTTTTAAATGAGACAAATTACTTAAAGAGTAAATTTAATCTAAACCAGGAAATGATTTTGGGTATGGTTGCAAGATTCTCACCGGAAAAAGACTATGAAACTTTTTTTGAGGCATGTAAATTGATCCTTGAGAAAAATAAGAATATTCGATTTTTTGTTGTGGGAAAAAATATAAATGTCAGAAATTCTGAAATTCAGAATATTCTAAATAAACTTTTAATTAAAGAAAGTGTTCATTTATTAGATGAGTCTAATGAAATTGAGAATATAATTAGGTGTTTTGATGTTATGTGCTTAACTTCGATTGATGAGGCATTTCCAAATGTTATTGGTGAGGCCATGTCTTCAGGTGTACCTTGTGTTGCAACTAATGTCGGAGATACCAAAATTTTGCTAAAAAAGGGAGGCATAGTAGTTGAGCCAAAAAATCCTTCAGCGTTAGCCAAAGCATGTTTAATGCTTCTGTCAATTAGCGATAAAGAAAGACAGACAATTGGTGATTTCTCAAGAAAAAGAATAATAGATTATTACTCTGTCGAAAAAGTTTCCGAGAAATTTGATAATTTATACCAGGAACTTTTAATTGAAAATTAAACGAAATCTTAAAAAAATTTATTTTTACTTTCTGGGAAAAATTCTTGAAACAAGAATAAAGTATCTTTTTTTTTATTTTGTTAATAAGTCTTTATTTTCATATAAAAATTCATTATCAATAAATGATAGAGAAACTATATTAATTTTAAATCAGGAGAGGTTTGAAAATGATTTGAATGCTCTCCAAAGAAATCAAAGATTCAACATGGTTTGTCTACCATCAAGAGTCCAATCGTTTGTTAATTCAATATTTCTTAACTCAGAAAAAAGATTTGTTGCTCAGGACTATATGAACTCAAAGCCTGAGGTTGATAGGTTATTAGACTTCATTGGATCAATGATAAATTTCCTGGATAAGAAATATAGCTTCATAGGAATTTTAAGTTGTTCTTTTTACTATAGACAAGATTATCCATATGAATTCTCATACAATAGAACCAACATTCCTTTTTATGTTATTTTCAAAGAGTATATGAAGGATGAAATTATTATCGCCCCAACTGTTTCAAGATATAAAGAGCAGGGTCTTGTTTTTAAAGGCCGAAAAATTTTTTGTTCTAATGCATCTATAGAAAAAATTCTTCTGGAATCAAAAGTATGTTCAAAAAAACAAACAAGCATTGTTGGCTCTCCAAGATTTGATAGTATTTTCTATGATATAAAAAACAAAAAGAATAATCTTCCAAAGAGTAATATTATTACTTTGTTCTCTTTTCATCATGCCTCAGGTTCTTATCAACTTTCCGGGGAAGATAATTTTTTTTCCAACAGCGGCGACGGTTTTTCTAAATTATTTGACAGTGTTCATTCAACTATTGCAGAGTTAGCGTTAGAACATAGAGATAAAAAATTTATAATTAAGACGAAATGGGATGGACCATGGCATCAAAGAATAATTGATTCAATTATGAGATCTACAAATATCGATATTACAAATCAACCCAATATAGTTTTAACCCATAAGGGTGACGCGCAAGAGTTAATAAAAAAATCCAAAGTAATAGTTGCTTTCAATTCAACAACAATTCTTGAGGCGCACCTCCTAAAAAATGATGCAATAATTCCATTATTTGATGAGGCCGCAGGCAAGTATTTTAATAGCAACCTATTATATAAAAAATATTTAAAATCTTTGAATACAGTTAATTCAAGTAAGAACTTAAAGAAAAAGATTATTAGTCAGTATTACAAAAAAGAAATTTATAAAATTAATAGAGAAATGATAAAAGAATATATAGGTTTTTTTGATGGTAATGTCTCTAAAAGAATTCTAGATGAAATGGATTTAATAGAATGAGCGTCAGAAAAATATGCGTTGTAGTCACCGCCAGACCAAGTTATTCGAGAATTAAAACTGCACTCAGAGCTATCCAACTTCATCCAGAATTAGAGTTGCAACTTGTAATTTCTGGTTCAGCTCTATTGGAAAGATATGGTAATGTTGCCTCTGAAGCGGAAAAGGATGGTTTTCAAATTTCTGAGAGGATATTTAATATTGTAGAGGGCAGCTCTCTTTCATCAATGGCAAAAACTACTGGACTTGCTATTATGGAACTTAGTACTGTTTTTAATAATCTTAAACCAGATATAGTAGTTTCAATTGCTGATAGATTTGAAACACTAGCAACTTCTATTGCTGCCTCTTATCAAAATATTACTTTAGCCCATATTCAAGGTGGCGAAGTTACAGGAAGTATTGATGAGAAGGTAAGGCATGCCAACACTAAGTTAGCAGATATCCACCTAGTGTCAAGTGATGATGCTAGAAAAAGGGTTTTAAGATTGGGCGAGTCTGCAGATATGATTTTTAATACTGGTTGTCCATCAATTGATATCGCAAAAGAAGTAAATAACAATCCTAAGTTGAGTTATGACCCAATTTCCAAATATGGCGGAGTTGGCGATAATATTGACCACAGTAGAGGTTATATTGTAGTATTGCAGCACCCTGTGACAAATGAAATTCAAAGTACTAATTATCAGATCTTACAAACATTGCAAGCTATCAATGAAATAGGTATTCCTGCATTTATGTTCTGGCCAAATGTAGACGCGGGAAGTGATGATATTTCGAAAGAAATCAGAAGATTCAGAGAAAATAAATTTGCAAACAATATTCATTTCTTTAAAAATATGTCCCCTAATGATTTCTTGCTTTTGATTAAAAACTCCCTTTGTTTAGTTGGAAATTCAAGCGTAGGAATTAGAGAGGCTTCTTTTTTAGGGGTTCCAGTTGTAAATATTGGCTCCAGACAAAACAAGAGGTTAAGAGGTAAAAACGTTTTAGATTGCAATTATGACAAAAAAGAAATCGGTAGGTCTATATCCAATAGAATTAAAAACGGTCATTTTAACCAGGAATTTATCTATGGTGAGGGAAATGCCGGGCAAAAGATAGCTGAGGTTTTGGCAACCTGCAAACTAAGATTTCATAAAACCATAACATACTAAAAAGAATTTCATTGGACTATCTTTTCTCACAGCATTAATATTTCTTCTAAATTAGTCTTCAAGTAAAAATATATAAAAATCGATTACATGCGCAATAGTATTTTATGAAAATTCTTGGAATTATCCCAGCAAGATGCAATTCAAAGGGTTTAAGAAATAAAAATATAGCCCTCATAGGGGAGAATTCTTTATTGGAAAGAGCTATTCTTTTGGGAAATAACTCTTCATTTATTGATGATTTATATGTATCGACCGATTGCAGAAAGTATGAAAAAATAGCTATTAAAGCAGGTGCAAAATCTCTTGGATTGAGAGATTCCTCTCTTGCAAAGGATTCCTCAAAGACTATTGATGTTGTAATAGATTTGATTAAGAGTATCAATAAAGAATATGATTATGTATTAATTTTGCAACCAACTTCTCCTGTAAGAAATACAAATGATATAAAAATGGCAGTAAAAATAATTAACGAATCAAATGCTGATAGCCTTGTTTCTGTTACGAGAGTAAATGAACCTCATCCTCATAAAATGAAGACTATTTCTTCTGCTGGGATAATTGAGCCACTTTTTGAAAACACTAGTTCTGAAGTTCCTAGACAACTATTGCCTGAAGTGTATGTTCCCAATGGGGCTATTTATTTGACTAGAATTGATACTATATTGTCGAAGATGACTTTTTTTCCAAAGAGAACCGTGCCTTTAATCATGGAGTCAAACTTTAATATAGATGAAGAAAAGGATTTAATTTTAATAAGAGAGTTATATCGTTTAGGGAAAATTAATCTCGGAGTTTAATTTGTTTCAATTAGGTAATAAATATATTGGGCAGGAAAATAGGGCATTTATTGTTGCTGAAATAGCTCAAGCACATGATGGATCTTTGGGTTATGCCCATGCTTTTATAGATGCTGCTGCAGAAGCTGGGGTTGATGCCGTTAAATTTCAAGCTCACTATGCCGGATATGAATCAACACTAGATGAACCGTTTAGAATGAAATTTTCTTTTCAAGATAAGTCAAGATATGATTATTGGAAAAGAATGGAATTCTCCATAGATCAATGGAAAGTATTAAAAGATTATGCAGAGTCAAAGAATTTAATTTTTTTATGCACTCCTTTTTCTAGATTTGCTGTGGAAATTCTTGAAAAAATTGGCATTTTGGGATGGAAAGTTGGCTCTGGTGAGTTCAGTGAAAATTGGTTATTAGATGAAATTATTACTACAAAAAAACCGATTATTATCAGCACTGGATTGAGTAAAAAAGACCAAATTGAAAAAACTTATGTTAAGTTAACTGAATCACAAATTGATTTCGCATTAATGCATTGTACGTCAATTTACCCAACTCCGATTGAGAATGTCAATATTGAAAAAATTTCCACATTTAAAGATAAATATGATGTCCCCATAGGGTTGTCAGACCATAGCGGCACTGTTTGGCCTTCAATATTTGCCATAGCATCAAAAGCTGATATTATTGAAGTTCATTTAAAACTTAGTGATAATGCTTTTGGCCCAGACACTTCTTCCTCATTAAATATTAAAGAAATTAAGACAATTGTTGAATCCAGAGACTCCTTCTACCAAATGCATAAAAAAGTTGATCTTCCTCCGGAGTTAGACTCTGTATTAAATTCAAATAAAGAAATATTTGGAAGAAGTATTGCCTTAGACAAAGACTATCCAATTGGAACATGCATTACTAGTGAGATGATAATTATGAAGAAACCTGGAACTGGCATACCCGAAAAAGAATTATCATCAATTCTAGGAAAAAAACTAATTAAGAATTATGACTCACTATTCCTATTAAAAATAAGCGACATAAGGTAAATACCCTAAAGATTAATTATGTGCGGTTTTGCAGGTCTTGTTAACGTTAAAAATCTCGATGTAGAGTCAGTTAAAAATTCATTAGTCCATAGGGGGCCTGACCAACAATCAACATATAAATATAGAAATACAACCCTTATTCATACTCGCTTATCAATACAAGACCTAGAAAACGGAATCCAGCCCTTCATCATTGGTAATTATGTGCTTGTTTTCAATGGAGAGATATACAATCATATTGAACTAAGAAAACTCATTACTAATTATTCCTTTAAGACTTTTAGCGATACTGAAACTTTTTTAGCACTTTTTATAAAGTATGGAGAAAATTTTCTGGAAAGGGTTGATGGCATGTTTGCATTCGCTATTTTAGATAAAAAAAGAATGCAAATTACCCTTGGAAGAGACAGAGCTGGAAAGAAACCCTTGTATCTTTTCAACGACAATTCTACTTTATTTTTTTCGAGCGAACTCAATACAATGAAGGTTATCAACCCCGACTTGATAAATGATAATGATGCAATAAGCTCTTTTCTTCGAAATGGTTTTTTTGGCATAGGTTCGACGCCATACAAGAAAGTAGAGTCATTAATGCCAGGAATGATTTATAAGATAAATTTATTAAATTTAAAGATTTCAAAACTTAAGTATTTTGATTACCAAAAGTTTTTTTTAGGAAATAAAATTGAGGATCTTACTGAAGGTCTTTATTGCGTAGAAAGCGCTCTTCATAAAAGTATTAAAAATAGATTGAAATCATCTGATATTGAGGTTGGGGCTTTTTTAAGTGGTGGTATTGACAGTTCCCTAATTGTTGCAATTGCAAGTCAATATGTCAAGAAACTGAAGACTTTTACAGTGAAGTTTGCAGGTAATTATGATGAATCTAGTCTAGCTAATGTGACCGCTAAGAGATACTCAACCTGCCATAAACAAATAGAAATATCTATGAAGCTAAGTAATGACGTTGAGGATATTCTTAAACGTTATGGTGAACCATTTATGGATAGTAGCGCAATCCCAAGCTATTATGTTAGTAGAGAGGCAAAAAAATATGTTTCAGTTGTCTTAAATGGAGATGGAGCTGATGAATTGTTTGGCGGCTATAGAAGATATGTTCCTATTGCCAATAATTGGATTTCTATTATTTCAAGATTCTATTTTCTTAGTAACTTCTTACCAAAGGCTAAATCTAAATTTTCTAAATATAGTTATTTTGAGCGTCTTCTAAGCGCATCGAACAAGAGCGGACTTTCGTTTTATAACAGCATGACCAATGACATTTTTGAAGATTATTATCATTTTGGTGAGAATAACATATTCTCTGATTTTGACCAGCAAATAAATAATATTGATAATACAAAAATTTCAAATTTCTCCAAATTTCTCATAAAGGATTTTAATTTCATTCTTAACAATGATTTATTGAAGAAAATGGATATTGCAACCATGAGCAATTCTCTCGAAGCTCGGAGCCCTTTTCTTAGTAAATATCTATTAGAATTAGCGCCCACAATTAGTGATAATCTGAAAATTAGGGGATTTCAAACTAAATTTATTCTTAGAGAGTTAGCCAAGAATTATTCATTGTTCCATATTGCTAAACAGCCCAAAAGAGGTTTCGAAGTACCTTTGGTTAGTTGGGTTGAGGGGGAATTGAAACAGAATATTTATGACAGAATTAATAAAAATGGATACTTTACTAATTATATTGACTGGTATTTTGTTGATCAAATTCTTAATGATAAGGTTGCCATTAATAAATATAAAAGAGCGAAGATTCTATGGACGCTATATTGCCTTGAAGTCTGGAAGAGTAGTCAATGACTAAAAATGTAGCTATATTTGTTAATTCTGCCTGGGGAGCTTTTAACTTTCGTTTAAATCTTGCAAGATATTTAAAAAATAATGGACATAGCGTTTTTTTTATTTTTCCTCCAGACCAAATTTATACAAAAGAAATTCTTAAAGAGTTTGATTATTCACCTTTGGAATTTAATAGAGGCGGATTAAATCCTTTTTATGAAATATTCACTTGTTATAAATTATGGATAATCTTAAAAAGAAAAAGACCAGATTTAATTCTCAACTTTACCGTTAAACCGAATATTTATGGTTCAATTATAGGAAGATTACTCCAAATAGATTCAATTAATAATGTCACTGGATTAGGGACTGCTTTTATTGACAACAAAATTTTATCTTTACTTGTCAAGCGTTTATATAAATACTCCTTAAGTCTTTCCAAACACACATTTTTTCAGAATCTTGACGATGAAAAACTCTTTAAAGACAATGATTTAGTTCTAAAAAATAGATTTAGCCTTATTCCTGGAAGTGGTGTTGATATTCAAAAGTTTTCACCGGTAGATTCTTGTGATAGTAACTTAATTAATTTTCTAATGGTAGGAAGATTAATACGTGACAAGGGTATATTCGAATACATTGAAGCAGCTAAGGAAGTTAAAAAGAAATTTTGTAATGTTGAGTTTGGTATTTTAGGTCCAATTGACGATAAAAGTAGAAATTCAATCGATTTTGACTTTATTAAAAGAGTTGAAGAAAAGGGCATAGTCAAGTATTTTGGAAGCACAGATGATGTAAAAAAATTCTTGAGTAAAACAAACTGTGTTATTTTGCCTTCATACAGAGAGGGTAGTCCAAGAAGTATAATGGAAGCCTCAGCAATGCAAATACCAGTATTAGCTAGTAATGTACCGGGTTGTAGACAGGTAGTTAAAAATGGTGTTACAGGTTTTTTATTTGAGAAAAAAAATTCAAAAGACCTAGTTAGAAAAATAGAGAAATTTATTTCACTGACTGATTCTCAGAAGAGGAGAATGGGAATAGAGGGTAGGAAAAAAATGTTAAAAGAATTTGATGAATCCTTTATTTTTAGATTATATGATGACATTATTTCAAAATGAAAAGATTGTTTGATCTATTCTTTTTATTCCTTTTATTAGTTCCCATAATTCCAATATCATTATTATTAATTGTTTTAATAAAATTCACATCTAAAGGTCCAATTCTGCATTGGTCGAGTCGTGTAGGAAAAAATAATAAGATTTTTAAGATGCCAAAGTTTAGAACTATGAAGGTTGGGACCCCAAATATTGCTTCACATTTGATGGATAGACCAGAAAAATATCTATATCCGTTTGGAAGTTTTTTGAGAAAAACTAGCCTTGATGAGATTCCACAAATGTTTTCAATTTTAAAGGGAGATATGAGTTTTGTTGGCCCAAGACCAGCCTTGTTTAACCAGTATGATCTAGTTGATAAACGTATGAAAAAAGGAATAAGCAAACTAACTCCAGGTATCACTGGATGGGCACAAATAAATGGAAGAGACTCAATCTCAATAGAAGAAAAAGTAAATTTAGATCATCATTACCTATTAAATCAATCATTCTTTCTTGATATAAAGATTATTTTGATAACTATAAAAAAAGTTTTTTTGAAATCTAATATTCTTCACTAGTTTTATGATTACAGATATAGAGAATAAATTTATGAAGCTTGCTATAGAACAAGCAAATATTGCAATTTTAGCCGATGAAGTTCCAGTTGGATGTGTTATCGGGATAGGGGATGAAATCATATCAACAGCTTATAACTTAACATTAACTAACTCAGACCCTACTGCTCATGCGGAAATTAATGCAATAAGATTAGCAGGAAAAAAAATAAAAAATTATCGGTTACCTGGAGCAGTTATTTACACCACTCTTGAACCATGTGCAATGTGTTACGGAGCTATTGTGCATGCTCGTATTTCAAGGTTGATTTTTGGTGCTTACGATCCAAAAACAGGGGTATGTGGTTCATCAATTAAACTTCATGAACAAAAATGTTTTAACCATGTTCCTGAAATTAAAGGCGGAGTATTAGAAGAAGAATGCTCTTTAATATTGAAAAATTTTTTTAAAGAAAAGCGAATTTAAACGGTATACATTCCACCATTAATATGAAGAGTCTGGGCAGTAATATAAGCCCCAGATTCTCCTGCCAAGAATAAAACAGACTCAGCAATCTCTTCGACTGTCCCTAATCTTCCCAAAGGTATTTGGTTAGCAAGAAACTCTTTTTGTTCTTCTGGTAAAGCGTCAGTCATGTCAGTCTTAATAAAGCCAGGGGCAATTGCATTAACGGTAATACCTCTTGGACCGACTTCTCTGGCAAGAGATTTGGTAAAACCCACAATCCCCGCTTTAGCGGCAGAGTAATTGGTTTGACCTGCATTACCCATTGCACCAACTACGGATGCTATAGAGATAATTCTTCCACTTTTTTTCTTCATCATGCCACGAAGTACTGCTTTAGACATTTTGTATACCGATGCTAAGTTAGTATTCATAATATCATTCCACTCATCATCTTTCATTCTCATCAGCAGATTATCTCTAGTGATACCTGCATTATTAACCAGGATGTCAACAGATCCAAATTCATCAGAAATAGACTTCATAAGATTTTCTATTTGATCATTTTCAGTCACATTTAAGGCAAATCCCTTTCCGGAGATACCATTTTCTTGAAATGTTTTGGATATCGCATCAGCGCCAGATTCACTAGTAGCAGTTCCTATGACTG
>Ga0181580_10000221_pt1 | contig 39693 bp, 29 predicted proteins | sample 071ome_23_FD_132413 | JGI IMG/M metagenome (GOLD analysis project Ga0181580, IMG submission 132413) | Coastal salt marsh microbial communities from the Groves Creek Marsh, Skidaway Island, Georgia - 071403BT metaG (megahit assembly) | ecosystem: Environmental > Aquatic > Marine > Intertidal... | reverse complement strand
TATCTGGTGTCATTCCTGGTGTCATTCCTGGTGTCATTCCTGGTGTCATTCCTGGTGTCATTCCTGGTGTCATTCCTGGTGTCATTCCTGGTGTCATTCCTGGTGTCATTCCTGGTGTCACTCTTGGTGTCATTCCTGGTGTTATTCCTGGTGTCACTCTTGGTGTCATTCCTGGTGTCATTCCTGGTGTTATTCCTGGTGTCATTCCTGGTGGCATTTGATCACCTGGTGTCATTCCTGGTGGCATTTGATCACCTGGTGTTATTCCTGGTGTCATTTGATCACCTGGTATTTCATTTTCAGTTGAAGAACTACTTGTTGTAATGTATATTACAATTATTATAATTATAATAAATATTATACCCGCCAAGACAACTAAAGGTATAAAAGCAGGAGAGTCGGTTATTGATGATTCTTCTTTCTGTTTATTTTCTTCTTGTTCTTCAGTCTTTTTATTTTCTTCTTCATCAACAAATTTTTCATAAAGAATATTAAATCTTTCTTTAAACATAATTTTATTTAATATACATATATTAATGTTTAATAAATCTTATTTTGATTATAATAAGGTTGAGTACTAATGTAATTATATGAACTAGGTGTAAATGCTAGTATTACAATTAAAAACACTATTATTACTGATATTAAAAATATTAATAAATATATCTTATATGGCGATTTTAATAAACTAAACTCTTCATCACCATTTGCTGAAGTATCATCACCATTTACTGAAGTATCATCACCATTTACAGGAGTATCATCACCATTTGCTGAAGTATCATCACCATTTGCTGAAGTATCATCGCTATTTACAGGAGTATCATCGCTATTTACAGGAGTATCATCACCATTTGCTGAAGTATCATCACCATTTGCTGAAGTATCATCGCTATTTACAGGAGTATCATCACTATTTACAGGAGTATCATCGCTATTTACAGGAGTATCATCGCTATTTACAACAGGACTATCATTATCATTTTCAAACTTTTCATAAAGTAATTTAAATCTCTCAAGCATTTTAATATTGTATTAGAAAGTAAAATGAATATAGATAACCCTAAATTACCTATACAAATATATGAATGGAAATCTTCTACTATAGTAGAAAAACCAGTTATAATTGAAAATATATATCGTGATGATCAAATTGAAATAGCAGTTCAAAAAATATTAAATTTTTTGAAATATGAAAATATATATATATGGACTGATAATGAAATTGTTGAATTTACAACTTCAGAACCTCTAAATAATATAAATCCATTCTTATATGATTATAAGCAAAATATACAAAACTTAGGCATATTTGAGAAAAAAGGTATATTTTTATATTCTAAAATTAATATTGTTAATTTTGATACTGTAAAAGATAATAAAAAAATATTAGATATTTTTTTCAAATATAAAAGACCAACTGTAACATTAAATGAAAAAACACTTAATGAACTTTATGACCAAAAAGAATCAAGTTATATAACAACCACAAAAATAAGTTATTATGAATTTAATTTTCAAATTAATATGAATAAAACTTTAAAATATATTTATAAAAATAACAAATATGATTATGATATTTTATTTTGGGTGTATGACAATTATAATAAACATATAACTGTTAAAAATAATAAAAATTATACTAATATAATTGATACATTAAATACTGATAGTTATGATAATGAACAACTTATTATAATTAAATACCTTTCGAATAATAAATCATTTTATAAAATAATAATTAATAATACAAACTTCGTAAATGTAAAACTTTATTTAGGCACCAAAATGCAATATTCAATTGAAGAAGTTATAAAATTACGAGAAACTATATTAAAATATTTTAAAGGATACAACAATTTTAATGAAACATCAATAAGAGCACATATTAATTTAAATACTCATTATTTTTCAAAAGAAGCATTTATTCATAAATCTTCTTTAATATATAATTTTATTAATAAAAAAGAAAAATTTTATATTTATAATAGGACTTCAAATAATACACAGAGTTATGATATTGAATTATATATCAAAGAATTATTTAATACTTTTAAAAAAACTAATTTACAAAAAACTATTAATGATATTACAAATATATTAGCAACACAAACTACAAACGTTACAAAAAATGAATTATTAGAATTAGTAGAAAATGTTATTAATAACGAACAAAATGCTTTAACAAAAACTAAAAAAATATATTTTACACAAAAAACTTTTTTTACTATTAATAAAAACGATGATCATTATATAACTATATCTGTTAATAATATAAAATCTATCATTGAACTAGGGTATTTTATTTTTTGGTTATCTAAAATTACATATAATTCTAAAACAACAAAAACAAATAAAGCACCTGTTAAAAAACAATTATCATCATCTTCATCTCCATCAACAGTAGAAAGTAAAAGTTCTTTAGATTCCTTAGATTCCTTAGATTCTTTAGATTTAGGTTCAGATATATCAGGTGGTATGCCTGCAAAAGAAGTTCAAGTTAAACAATTAAATATCTTAAAAGGTTTAGATGATTCTTTATTTAATGCTGATTTATTCAATGGTAAAAAAACTTATGCGCAATCGTGTCAAAGTAATAGACAACCTATGGGACTACCAAATGAAAAATTTGCAAAATATAAACCTAATGCTGATAAATATGTTGATAATTATCTAACAATTAATAAGAATACTTATTTTTGTCCAAGATATTGGTGTCCTATTAGCGAACAACCTATTAAAAACAAAACTGACAAATGTGATGAAGGCGAAGAACCTATAGATATTTATTCATTAAACGAAGGAACTTATAATAAACAAGGTAATCCACCACGTTTTGTTCGTTATTTGGATGTTGATAATTATAAAAAACCTTGCTGTTATCTTAAAGATAAGAAAGTAACTATTAAAACACCAGAACAAACCAATAAAGAACCTAAAAAAACAAAAGATAGTTTTAGTGCAAGTAATACTCATATATATACCGGGTATAATAAAATAATACCAGATGGACGATATGGTATATTACCACAATCCATATTATACTATATAGATGATAATTCAACCGGTTTAAATTGCTCTGATAAATTAAAATCAAAGTTATGTGCTTTTAGAACAGGAATGAAAAATGATAAAAATGATCTAATTGATATACTAACAATGCTTTTAAAATATAAAGATCGTAATGAACTTGTTACAACTATTTATAATAATCTTGATTTTGTCAAGTTTATATTATTAGAAAATGGCAATATTCTTAGAGAATTTATGAAAAGAGCAGTTTATAAAGATCGACATCGTAGACACGATAAAAAAATAATTAATAAAAATAATTTTAATATTAATATTAATGAAACAACTTTAAAAAATGTTCAGTATGCTATAACAGAATACTTTAGATATTTACAATTTGATAAAGTTAATAATCCACATTATTTATATAGTGTTATTGCTTTAACTTTTAAATGTAATTTATATATATGGAAATATAAAAATGATAATAATTTTAGTTTATTAACACCATTATACGTTAAATATGACGATATTAAAATGTTGTCAGAAACTTATAAAACTATTAATATTTTTTATAATTCTAATATTGATAGATATGAACCTATTGTATTAAAATCAACAAATAATTCTAAATATATTTTTGATATTTCATCAAATAATAAGTTAAATAATATTGAAATATCTTCACATATAGATATAAATATATTAAATAAACTCAAAGAATATGTTGCTTTTTATAAACATACAAATTACCAAATTAAAACTGTTTTATTAAATAATAATTTATCTGTAAATCATTTTAAATTAAACAATAATATTATAATACAATGTGATCTTATTGAACCTATATTACTTAATAAATTATTTGAAACAATCCAATGTAATAATATTGAATTATATGATGAAGTTATGTATAAAAATAATTTTGAAAAAACTATTAATTTTGATATTTCAAAATTAGGTTTTAATGTAATACATAATAATCTTAAACCCCAACTATTTCATAATACTGTTCATAATACTGTATTACCTTATAACAACATTGAATTAATTAAAGAAAAAAATAACGATAAAGAATTAGAAAACTTAGTTGATAATATTTATAATAATAATATAACCGATTCAATATTTCAAGATGAAATTGAAAACCATAATAGTATTACAGATTGGTATAATTCATATAATTTCAATAATACTTTTATGACTGATAATATTACTTATAATAAAGATACATATCAATTTAGTAATAAAGCTATTGATATTTATAAAACTTTTTTTAATCCTAAATATAAAACTGATATTATTAAAAATGAAAAAAAAAATATTAAAACCACAGATAATATAATATTAGATTTATCATTTACAAAAGGAGAATCAATTAAATTAAGTTCAAAATGGGATAGTTATAACTTTTATTATGTTAATAGTAACAATTATACTGATGATGATATTTATCATCTTTTAACTAAGATAATTTCAGTAGATAAAACTAGAGAAATAAAAGAATTAGCTACTAATAATATTAAAAAATTATTTGGTTCTTCTCAAGGTTTCAGTTTATTATGTTATGTTTTAGATTATAAACATATCATTGCTACATTTCTTAAAATATCTCCAGCTACTCAAGTTGCAATTATATACAACAAGTTAGTAAAACAACAAGATAAAGAAAAAGTTATTAATAACATTATATCAAATAATAAATTTAAAACTTCAGAAATTCATTTATTTTCAGCAAGTGAAATATTAGATATAGTTATCATCGTTATTCATCATAGAGTTTATAACTTTTTAAATAAAAATAAACAACCCGTTATACGTAATAGTATTGAAGATTTAGCTGCTACTTGCAATTTATTTATTAATAATACTATAACAACAAATTATGAACAACAACCATTACTAATAATATACTCTGACGAAAATCGTTTATATTTTGTTGATAAACAATTTTATAATAAAACACACGAAGCACCCGAAAATATCAAAAACCTTATTAAACATAAACTTAAAACTTTGAAAAAACTAGTATAAAAGATTATTTATATATTATTTATATACAATGTCAGACTCAGAAATTGTTGATGATACTCTAGAAGAAAAAACACCTAGTGAAGATGAACTAGCAGATTTTAAAAACAAAATGGCAGAATGGCTAAAAATGGACGAACAAATTAATAAATTATCAATTGCTATACGAGAACGACGTAAATTACAAAATGCTTTATCTGGATATATTAAAGAATTTATGTTTAAATTTAATTATCACGACGTATCTATTAATAATTCTAAAATCAAAGCAAGACAACGTGAATCTTTAGTTCCTTTAAAGGTTAATGATATTAAAGCTAAAATGCTAGAATATAAAGATCTTAAAGGTGAGGAATTAATTAATAAAATATTTGATAATAGAGAAAAAAAAATAGTTAATACTGTTAAACGCATTACACCCAAAATAAAACATCTGGAATTATAATAAATATGTTGTCTATAACAACAGGGGATTTGTTTTCGATAAATCGTAGTTGTCTAACAGCTACAGGTATATCTGTTGCTTTATATTCTTATGCTAGTAAATATGAATCTAATGCTAGAAAAGCTAGTATTATAAAAGATGTTGCTATTGTTTTAATGATTTATACATTAATTTGTTTAGTATTATTTAATGGTATTGCTATTATGACTAAAAATGCTGATATGACTATCATAGCTTACGCACTTTTAACTATTATTATGTTAGGTATTGCTATTGTTATGATCTATTTAAATCTAAACTAATTTTAAAATATTTGAACAACCTTCAGCCAAACTATCTAACGCTTTCTCAGTTATATTATAATTCTTAATTAAATAAAATATTGTTAGATATTCAGTTTTTGTTATTTTTTTACGATCAATTACGGATTTTATTATCAATTTCATATCATCTTCAGATAATCTACCATCACCACGACCTTTTATTTGTTCGTCAGCTATATCTAAAATAGCTTTATCATATTTTATACCATCAATCTCTTTATAATAACTCATTTTATTTATATAAAAACATTTTTGTTATTGTTGTTTCCACACAAAATATATAATGTATTAGTGTTCCTAATATTATTAAAACTATAAAAACCAATATTATATTTAATTTAAAGTAATATGCTATTAATAATGCACCTATAAATGTAAATAATACATCCATAATTGCTATATCCATAAATCTATATGAATGTATTCCTTCCTTTTCTTTTCCAAAAATATGTCTATAATAACATAGAAATGTCATTTTAATTTATGAGTAGTTATAATATCTTTCAATTCTATCGGTTTTAATGCTATATTGTTTTTAGCATCTTTCAAATAAATACCATACTTACCTACCACTAGATCTTGATCTTCTTTATACTTTATCGGTAATTTTACCAAAAATGTTATATCATTCTTTGATAAACTTTTCTTATCAAGTTGTTTTAAGTAACCTTCGTAATTTATATATTTCTTATTTGGTGTCAATATACATTTTCCATATTTTGTTTTTATCAGTTTAGGTTCCGTTTCTATAGTGCGTTTAGGTGCGTTCAAAATTGATTCATCTATAGTTTTATTAAACTTATCCAAGATCTTTTTATAATCTACTTTACCTTCTGCTACCAATTCTATCTGTTCTTCCATTATTTTTGTTGTTTCCGGATTTATTATATATGGTGCTACTTCATTCAAATATTCTACAATTTCTTTACCTATCTCGGTATTTCTTATCATTTTATTATTTCCTTTTATATATAACTCTAATTCTACTTCTTTTTCGTTTATTTCATTATCTTTTATTTTGAAATATTCTTTCGCTTTTATTTGTTTCTTAGGATTACTACAATACTCTACATAGTTTTTACTAAATAATGATGATACTATTGTAGCATATGTAGAAGGTGTTCCTATTCCTTCATTTTCCATTAACTTTATAATTGTTGTATCATTATACAATGTTAATTTATTTACTGATGCTTCCGTATATACTTTCATTATTTTTAGTTTCTTTGGAAATTTTAAAGTTTCTTTAGAAATCTCTTTTTTATCTAGTATTAAAAATCCATCAAACTTTAACACTTTCTTTGTTGTTTTAAATATATCTTTATCATATCTTAATTCTATATTATATTGATCATACAACGCATAACTTAATTGACTCGCTAATGATCTTTTATAAATTAATTTATATATCTTATTTTGTATATCATCTTCGGTTAAACTTGTTTTATTAATATTTGTTATCCTTATACATTCGTGCGCTCCTGGTTTAAAATTATAATTATTTGGATTTGAATATTTTTCACCATAATTTTCTAAAACATATTTTGCAGTTTGAAATTTAAATTGATTACTTACAGAATATGAAGATGTTCTATGATACGTAATATAACCTGATTCATACATCTTTTGTAAAATATCCATCGTCTGTTTGCTTGATAAACCAAAAGTATAACTACAATCCATCTGTAAGGTTGAAGTAATATACGGTGGTGGTGGTTTTTGTATAGAATCTGTAGTATTATAAATTAAATTATAAAGTTTGTTAAAAACTATATTATCTATCTTTTCTTTATCTCCTTCATACAATGTATTTAATAAGTTATTATCAAAATCACCTTTAATTTTATAAGTTATTTCGGGATTTGGATTATTTACATTATTTGTGTTTTTTACAATACATGCTAAGACCGGTGATTGTACTCTACCAGCTGATAATGTATTTATGTTGAAATAGTTCCATAACAAGGGCGAGAGTTTGTAGCCGAATAATCTGTCGGATAATCTTCTGGTTATTTGACAATTTACTTTATTATAATCAATTGGATGTTTATTTTTAATTGCTTCTAAAATTGCGGATTTTGTAACTTCATTAAATGTAATCCTATATCTTTGCATATTTTTATCTAAAATTTTTGTAATACTATGTGATATGAAATGACCTTCATAATCTGGATCACTTGCTAGCATTACAATATCAACTGTTTTTGATAATTTTTTAATATTATTAACAACTTTTAAATTAATATATTCGTAAATACCAGTCCAATTTTCAAAATCTATAGACATTTCAGTTTTTTTAAGATCTTGTATATGACCATAGCTAGCAATACATATATATTGATCTTCTTGATCTTTTAAAAATTCTTGAATTTTGATTGCTTTTTTATTCGATTCAACTATTATAAGTATCTTCATTATAATAATATGATTATATGTAAATAATCATTTTTTATATTAAACTAATTTTCTTCAGTCCATTTTTTAAAATATGGATTAGCTAAGAATTTAGCTTTCTCTGTTTCTTTCATTTTATTTTTATTCCATTTTTGCTTTTGATTATGTTGCCAGCTTCCTATATTAATTTGACCATAAGTTTCATCATTAATAACTTCTATTCGTTTCAATAATTCTCCTCTTTCAATTGTTAAATCATTCCATATTTGAAAAAAAGTTTCTTGTGGTATTCTTTTGTTTTCTTTTTTAATCCATTCTTTAAAATATGGATTACCTAAAAACTTAATTTTTTCAGTTTCTGTCATTTCGTATTTATTCCATTTTAGTTTTTTCCAATCTTGCCAGCTTCCAATATTAATTTCACCATAAGTTTCATTATTAATTACATCTTTCCCTTTCAACAATTCTCCTCTTTCAATTGTTAAATCATTCCATATTTTAAATAAAATATCTTGCGGTATTTCTTTCTTTTCTTTCTTTTCTTCTTTAGTCCATTTTTTAAAATGTATATTCGCTAAAAACTTAATTTTTTGATTTTCAGTCATTTGATTTTTATTCCATTTAGTTTTTTGTCTATCTTGCCACCTTCCAATATTAATTTGACCATATTTTTCATGATTAATAACTTCTTTAAAATTAATTAATTCTCCTCGTTTAATTGTTAAATCATTCCACAGTTGAAACAAAGTTTCTTGTGGTATTTCTTTTTTTTCTTGTATCCATTTTTTAAAATATGGATTTTTTAAAAACTTAATTTTTTCAGTTTCTTTCATTTGGTTTTTAGTCCACTTAGTTTTTTGAGTATCTTGCCACCATCCAATATTAATTTCACCATAAGTTTCATTATCAACTATATCAAGTCTTTTCAACAATTCTCCTCGTTCAATTGTTAAATCATTCCAAAATTTAAACAAAATTTCTTGTGGTATTTTTTTTGTTTCTTTCTTTTCTTCTTGAGTCCATTTTTTAAAATGTATATTCGCTAAAAACTTAATTTTTTCAATTTCTGTCATTTGATTTTTATTCCATTTCTGCTTTTGTCTATCTTGCCACGATCCAATTTTAATTTCACCATAAGTTTCATGATTAATTATTTCACGTTTTTTAACTAATTCACCTCTTTCAATAGTTAAACTATTCCAAATTTCGAATTTAATTTCAGATAATTCACTTAATGTTACACATTTAGTATCAAAGTATAGTTTATTTAAAATTGTATTTTCTTTTTCAATTTCTCTTTTATTACCAGCACTATCATAATCAACTGTAATACTTCTAATTTTAGAAGAAAATGTAGGATCTTCAAGTTTAAGATAGTTTAACATATTACATATTTTATTGTTATCATCAGTCCATAAAAATACATTAGCAATTTTACAAGGATTATCTTCATTTAATCTATTTGCCCTACACATTCTTTGAACTGTTCGTTTTTCACTTGTATTATCAGTTATATTGGTAATAAAAATACTATCACATTTAACGATATCAATACCTTCATCTAATATACGAATACTAAACATTATATTAAGTTCATTTGAGTTAATATTACTTTCAAATCCTTCAATTTCTGTTTTACGTTTATTTGGTGTAACACCTTCATATATTTTAAAAGTATTTAATTTAATTCCGTGAAATGATTCAGCTTTTTGAATCATTAACTCTTCGTAATCAAATATATCTTGTTTTGATGTTAAATAAATTATACATCTTTTAGAACTAGTAAATAATAATCCTTTAAGAATAAACATTATCTTAGTTTCAACATCACTTTGTTCAATAATTTCGTTTTCTTCATAATTAACATCAATTTTACCATCAATATTTAATGGTAAATATATTTGATAATCACATACTAATTTTTGTTGAATAGCATCACCTAAAGATAAATAATTGATTTCTTCAGTAATATTATTTTCTAATTCTTCTGTTTTAGTTCCAGTAAAAATATGTGAATTATTAATATTTTTAGCAATATCCCATATTTTATCTTCATCATATAAATTATGTCCTTCATCAATAATCAGCAAAATATTATAATCACTAAAATCAATTTTAGAAAATACATCTCTTGCGGTTTTAAAAGTAGTTGAAATTAAATATTTATCTTTTTTAAGAAAATCATTAATTGTTTGTTCATCTATTTCATTATTATGATCACTATCAAATATAGCATTATCATAATCATTTAAATTATTAAGAATACAATTATGATTTTTATCAACTAATATTTTAAGAGGACTAATACAAATAATTTTATTATAACTTTTGGCTAAATGCGAAAATATAGTAGTTTTACCAGTTCCACAAGCCATTCTAGTTAAATAAATACCATTATTGTATTTTTTACAATTATTAATAGCATCAATTTGATAATCACGTAATTTAAATGGTTTAAGTTTAATATCAATTTTATTAAAATCAAGTTTTTCAGTTTTATAAATTGAATTACATTGTTGTGTATTTTGTTTAAAATCAATTTGTAATTTACAAGTATGATATATAATACCTGCTAATTTATTAGATTTTAAGAAAATACACATAATACTACTTAAAAATGTTCCAAGACAATTAGCAGTTAAAGTATTTTTTTCATTATAATGTTTAGCTTGTAATCCCTGATAACACTCTAATTCTTTATTATATGTCATACCATCTAAACCATATTCACCAATACAATTATTAGTTTGTTGTAATAATCTTTTTTTACGTAGTTCATTATAACTGTGAATATAACCTGATTCAAATAACCATTCTTCGGGTATATTTTTCCAATGATAAGTAATGTCGTTATATTTGGTAAAATGATAATAAATCATATATTTTTCATATTGATCAGCTTCTTGCTTTATTTTATGTTTTTCATAACATATCATTCTTGCTATGTTATTCTTCTCTCTTTTTGACATATCCTATTCATATTATAATTAATAAGTTATCTTTATATAGTTTTGTGTAATTGATTACACGTAATTAATTACATACCAATAATAAAAATAATTTAAATGTCTTTGTAAATAAAATATATATTTTTTATTGATTTTAAATTTCTTATAATTAAATCCGTATCAAATTATAATTATTATGTAGTTAAATCTAATTATACTGTGGTATCGTAGAATAACTTTATTATTCTTATTGGTTCATTATCAACTGAATATATCATATTGTTATTTATAGTATTTTTCAATGTTATAAATCTACTATTTAGTTTATCTATATCTGTTTTAGTTATTACACCTAAACCGGTTTTTTTATCAATACCGAAGCAACCTTTAATTTTCTTATTATTTTCATCAATATAACCATCTGGATTAAACATAATAACTATTATATTTCGGTTTAAAGCTTCTTGAATACAATGAAGACGAGGTATTATACATTCTTGATTATAATATTTATGCTGTTTTTCATCACATTCTATAATCAATGAATGATGGTTTAAATGTATTAAAAAATCAGGTTGGTCTCTAAGACATTTACCATCACCTTGTAAATGCTTATTGTAAATAATATTTAGATCTTTAAAGTGTTCTTGCAAAAACTTATATACTTCAAGTTCTCTAAACTTGATTCGTTTCGGTGCTTTATCTGGATGTAAAGAATAATAACATCTACTACAATATTTTTGTATCTTTGCTTGTTGATCACATAAAGGATCAATACCAATACATTTTTTATTTTTAACATCAATCATACCATCTTTTTTACAATCAAAACAATATAAACCTTTTTTCTCATCAGGTAAATTAAAAGCTGGTATTTTAAGATTACAAGTAATACATTTTTTATTTATAACATCAATCATATCATCTTTCCTACAATCACCACAATATAAACCTTTTTTTTGATCTGGTAAGTTAAAAAATGGTCTTTTAAGATTACAAGTAATACATTTAGGATTCTTAATATCAATCATACCATCTTCTTTACAATCACTACAATATAAACCTTTTTTCTGATCTGGTAAGTTAAAATATGGTTGTTTAAGATTACAAGTAATACATTTAGGATTCTTAATATCAATCATACCATCTTCTTTACAATCAAAACAATATAAACCCTTTTTTTGATCTGGTAAATTAAAAGCTGGTTGTTTAAGATTACAAGTAATACATTTTTTACTTATAACATCAATCATACCGTCTTTTTTACAATTAACACAATATAAACCTTTTTCCTGATCTGGTAAGTTAAAAAGTGGTCTTTTAAGATTACAAGTAATACATTTAGGATGCTTAACATCAATCATACCATCTTTCCTACAATCAAAACAATATAAACCCTTTTTTTGATCTGGTAAATTAAAAGCTGGTTGTTTAAGATTACAAGTAATACATTTAGGATTCTTAATATCAATCATATCATCTGTTTTACAATCACCACAATATAAACGCTTTTTCTGATCTGGTAAATTAAAAGCTGGTTGTTTAAGATCACAAGTAATACATTTAGAAGGCATTATTATATTATCATTCAATATATATATTTTAAATGTTTAAGTCATTTTTTTATTTATAAAAATACACTATATCCATATAATAAAAATAGCTGAATAATATTCGAAAGGTATTGCTAATTCATAGAAATTACATTTAGAAATATCTTCATAATCTTTGATAGAATTATAAATAATTTCTATGTAATTCATATTAATAAAAATAATAAAATGTTAATATCATTTTTTCTATTTTATTTTTTTGATTTGTGATTTATATTTTGCAATATTTAATATAAAAATTTTTAATAATTTTATTAGCATTAGTCATATAATCATAATCAATATCTGAATATCTTTGATATTCATTACTTTTACACATATAAATATTTTGTATTTTTCCATTTTCTTTAATTTTTTTTATATTGTTTAATAATTCTTCCTTCCAATCATATCTATCATAATAAACATCTTCTTGTAAGATTCTAATTATAGAATAATTCATATCGTTAGCATATTTTTCTTTGTATTTATCATTTATAAATTGTTTATTTGGACTGTCCCAGTTAGAAACTTGTTGAAAATGTTGTCTTCCATCTAATTCAATAATAATCTGCTGTTCAACTAATGCAAAATCAAATCGTTTTTTTATATCAGTAAATTTATATTCTCTTATAATATTTTCAAAATTTTTTTTTAAAAAGTCATATACTATTAATTCGGTTTGATTTTTACAACCACATTTTGGACACCAATTACGAAATGATAATAAGTTTCCTAGAGTAATTGAATATTCATTGTTACATAATCCGCAATTAAGTATATATTTATTATTACTATATCTATTAACATTTCTGGGTGATATAAAATTACCTTTTTCGTCTTTATTTTTTTTACTCCAAAATTTAGCACTTATATGACTTGCGAAAGATTTTTTTAAACATATATTACACTCTTTAGTACATAAGAGTGGATGTGTTTTAGAACAATAAGGACAAGAATTATATTCATTAGTTGATTTTTGATTACATGTTGCTTCGTGAATGTGATGACATTTATCACAATTAAATATATATTTATTAATACTATATTTATTAACATTTCTGGGTAATATAAAATTATCGTTTTTATCTTTATTTTCTTCACTCCAAAATTTAGCATTTTCAGAACTTGCAAAAGATCTATTAAAACACCAATTACAGTTTAAATCATTACATAATGTACAATTTGTATCAGAACAATAAGGACATTCAAGTTGTGTCCTTTTATTACTTAATACAGTATTTAGACCAACAGAAAAGGTATGTGGACATTTATCACATTTAAATTTATATTTTGTATGAGTACATTTAGCAATAGTTCTTGGTTGAATAAAATTACCTTTTTCATCTTTATTTTCTTCACTCCAAAATTTAGCTTTTATATGACTTGCAAAAGAGTTATCAAAACAAGTATCACAGTTTTCATCTTCACATAATTTTTTAGTTGAAGAAGAACAGTAAGGACACCATTGTCCATTTGATATATGATATAATTTAGAAGAAAAACTATGCGGGCATTTATCACAGTTAAATTTATATGCTGTATGAGTATATTTAAAAATAGTTCTTGGTGATATAAAATTATTGTTTTTATCTTTATTTTCTTCACTCCAAAATCTAGCTTTTACATGACTTGCAAAAGAGTTATCAAAACAAGTAACACAGTTTTTATCTTCACATAATTTACTTGTTTTATTAATCGGGCATTTGTGTTTTATTTTTGATTCTCTGATAACACATATTTTACATCCGCTACCAGCTAAATGCTCTCTTGGTTTTTGCATAAATGTTTCTTCACATTTATAACAATAAATAGGTAATTCTGTAGTAGTATTTTTATAATCTTCTTCTTCTAAATGCGAGTAATCATATTTATGTGTTCCATCTGTATTTTTATGTTTCTCAATACTCATTACTTTTTCTATAAATTTTGTTAATCCTAATTTTAATTTTGAAGCACAATTTTCTTTACTACATTCTTTACAACCTTCTTTATTTTTCAAATGTGCAGTTGGTGTTTTTAAAAATATACCATGTTTAAGACATATTATAAATCCTTTTATATTACAACCCAAATATATAAACTCAAAATAATCATATTTATCTCCGTGTATTTTTTTTGCTTCTTCAACAAACTCCTCTTTTGTTTTTTTTCGTGTCATATATATATTTATATTTTTTAGCTTTATATGTATTTTATTTACACCATTATGATCTTTATATTATGATCCTTAAATATTTTATTCTTTATAGCCCTAATATTTTCAATATATTTACCCAGCATATGCGGAATATATAAAATAATGTTATCATTTTAGTATATATAAAGATTTATAATTAGTATATATTATTAAAAAAAATGCCAACTGGAAAATGGCATAATAAAATGGAAAGTTTATTTGATGAAAATATGAGAGAAGTTAAGTTTTACTGTTCTACAACTGATACAAATGTATGTAGAAGAGCTGATATTCTTTTAAATAATAGAAGAACTTGCGAAGTTCAACATTCATATATAGCAGAAAAAGAGATAATAAAAAGATTTAATGATTGGGATAAGTTTGGTAAGGAGATCATATGGTTAGTAGATGGTAATAATGGTATAGAATTATATAATTTATCAACAGGAAACTATTTATTAATTTTTAAAGAAACTTGGAAATATAAATCATTTATATCCAAATATGATTTTATTTTACTTGAAATAAATGAAAATGTTTTTAAAATAGAATTAAAATTAATTAAGAGTGGAATGATAGAATTGAAAGAACCTAAAACATTAAAAGAAACTATTGATTATCTAAAAACAAAACCAAATCAAATATGGGATTTTTGGAGTGATGAAAATACAATTAAATCAACATTAAGTGTTTATCAACAAGGCGCAGGTAATGGAAAAACATATGGAATATGGCAATCAATTTTAAATAATATTGATAAAAAAACATATATAATTTTAACAAAACAACATACTGCTAAGACTGTAATTTATGAAGAATTAAAAGATCAAAAAGACCGATTTATAAATGGTGAAGAAATCTTTCATATTGAAAATATAGAAAATGATACAGAAGAAAATACTGAAAAACATTTTGTAATAAAATATACTCATAAAGAATCGAAAAGAGAATGTATTGTAATTATTGGAACAATAGATTCATTTTGTTATAATTTATCAACACCAAATACAAGTGAAGGAACTAATTATTTTGAAAGTATTATTAATAATATTAAAGATAATGGAGCTACTAAAGTTAATAATGGATATATGAGATTTGCAGGTCAATATATACAATTAAGTAAAGAATCTGAAATATGGATAGATGAAGTTCAAGATCTTCCTATTAATTATTTACAGGCAATGTGTAAATTAATATATCAAACAAACTGTAATATAAACGTTGTTGGTGATAAACTTCAGTCATTAGAATATTCTAATAATTTTTTAACATCAATTGTTCAAGAAGGATTACCAAATATTACAATTGATATTAAACCACCAACAAATATCAATAGACGTATTAAAGTTAAGAATATGAGAACCGGAATAAATAATTTAATTAATTTTCAAAAATATGATTTACCACCAATTAAATGTGATAAAAAGATCGTTAAAGAACCAAACACTGAACCTATTTATATAATGCATGATCTAGATGAATTAAAAACTATTTATCCAGATGATACGGATAAAAATAAAATTTCAGAATATTGTAATAAAATTATGAAATATTATGAAAATGAAGTTAATAAAAATAATTATTTACCAAAAGACTTTTTAATTATATTTCCAGTTATGAAATCCAATGTAATAGCACCAGAATTAGAAATTAAAATTCAAGAATTTTGGATAAATAGAAATAAAGAACATATTAAAGACGAATATATAAGATATGTTTATTTACATAAACATGAAGCAGGTACAGTTATTAACACAAATGATTCAATTAATGCAACACGTATAATGTCTATACGTGCTTCAAAAGGAGATGGTAGAAATGTAGTTTTTATTTTACAAGTAAATGAAAAATCTTTAAAATTAGTTAGTAATAAAGAAACTGAATTAGTATATGAATCTCATTTACACGTAGCATTTACTAGAGCTAAAAAACAAATTTATTATCAATTAATTAAAAATAGAGATGAAATACATAAAAGATTTGAAAAATCAGGGTATGTTAGAGATCTACCAAAAATTAATAAAAAAATATCTTTAGATCAAATTATTAACTTAATTTGTAAAAATAAATTAATTGAAATATTAACAAATAATAATGTTGATTTAAAACAATATATATATAAAAATAATTTAAAACAGAATGAAGCTATAGATTGGGGATATCATTGTATTAAATATCAAGTATTTTATTATAATATCATTTTAAATATTATAGACAATAAAGTTGATAATTTAACACAAGACAAATCACAATTATTTGTTAAACTTGATATAATATCAAAAAAAATAATAAAAGAATTAGATGTAAATGCTTTTTGGAAGTATTTAGACGAATATCAAAATAAAGATCTACCAACTATACCATTATGTAAATTGTCTAAAAAACCAGAATATCAACAATATTTTAATATTATTAAAAAAACAATTAAAAAAATTAATATTAATATTCAAAAAAATACTTTAAAAAAATTAAATGTATATGAATCTATTATTTTAACTTATATTATTGAAATATTTACACGACAAAGATATTCAAGTATTTCACCTTTAGATATTTACAATATTACTAATTTTTTTGAAATTAATAGTAATAAAGAAAAAGAATTATTGAATAATATTGCAAATATTAAAGCTATTATTGATAGTAGTGGTATCAAAAAATATAAGAATATTAATTGGAATATTTTTAAACATATTGAACTTAAAAGTGATTATGATTATTTTAAATTATATAATCCACAATTTCCTATAATTGGATATAATGATAGCGATGTAATTCATATAATTCTTAAAACTAATATATCAGAATTAAATTTTTGGGATATTACAATTCAAATATTAATTGAAAGATTTTTAATATTTAATAGTAAATCAGAACAAGATAATAAAAGATATAATAATAAAAAAATTAATACATATTGTTTTATATTAGATGATTGTAATTTTATAAAAATTGATTGGGAATGGGATAATTTACATACTAATGAAATTAAGCAAGAATTATTATTAACATTAAATAATTATTATGAAAAATATCATATTGATATTTATAATTATTTAATTAATTTACAGGAAACTAATATAAAATTATGGGAAGATTCACCATCTAAAATTATTGATCAAATTATTAAAGAATCTAACGATTACCCTACATATATTATAGATTTTTTTAAAGATATTAATACTAAAATTGAAGAAGATGATGATTACAGTTATATTAATAATTTTGAAACTTTTAATACAAAATTAAATAAAAAATTAAATATAAATCTTAAAAAGTATTTTGATATCTAAAAATGATGTTAATAATATATATTACAACAAATGTTATATTTTGATCTATTGACTGATGATATTATAATTAAAATTTTAGAAATTAATACCTACTATATTGAAAAAGAATTATGGTCAACATATTTGACATTATGTGATGTTCAAACTATATTGTTCTATAATGAAAATCCAAACTATTATGGAAATTCAGGAAGTGATGATGATTATGGTTATGATTATAGTTATGATTCAGATCCAGATGTAATATATGATTGATTTTTCACAAAGTATTTTGATTTATAAATATTAATCTATATCCATATATTCTTCATCTAAACTATAATAACTTTTTTACAATTATTAATGTGATTATAAATTATTTCTTGCATTTTATTTTTATCACCTTTAAAATATTCAGTTCCAATATCAGTTCTTTTTCTAAAGCTTGTCTTTAAATATTATTATTAAAACCTTCAAATAAATTGTTAATTTTCATATTAAAATATTATATAATAAATGAAGTTCAAAGATCTGTTAAAATTAAAATCTCAATTTGAAAATGCAAAAAACAGAGAGAAATGTAAGAAAAAACATTGTAAAGATCTTATGAAGACTGTAGAAGATGAACTTAAAGAAAATGGAAAATATATTCAAAATTATTTTGCAACATCAAAAGCACACAAAGAATTTATAAAAAAACAAAATGAATATAGAAAAATTACGGATATTAAAGAATAAAATAGATTAAATAAATTAAACTTAAAAGAATATCATAAAACTGCAGAATATAAAGAATTTAATAAAAAAAGAGATGGTTTTTTTTAAACTCAAAAACTAGAAAACAATTAGAACAATGTGGAATTAAACATTGTCCAGAATTATATAAAAAAAATAAATAAATTGATTATCATAATACATCAACAAATTTATTATAAATTAAAGAATTAGTCTTAACTTATCAAAAAATCTCATATATTGCACTTTATTTAATCTTTTTTTATTGTTCTCCGCAAAAGCATCATTAATTTTAAATGGTACCTTTTTCCCTATTATTTTATTTTGTCTCATTAAAGTATTTATCATTTCAAATAAAAATGTAGGATTATAAGCTAGTGGTACTACTGATTCGTCATCGGGTCTATTATCATCTACATATATAAAACTTAATGGAAACTGAATTTTTATTAAAGAGAAATGCGCATAAGTATAATAATCATCCGGGCTTGGATAAATGTAAGAAACCTGTATAGTATAGGTGTTATTATAATCACTTGTATAAGTGACTTTTATATCACTTCTTCCACCTTGTGAACCATATTTTGGTTCTTTTAATCCAGGATGTAAATCTTGAATAACCTCTAATATTTTATCCTTGTTTTCTTGGGTGAATGGTTTTCTATTTGATGGATTTAGGAAAGGTTTCCTATCCTTTATTGCTAAATACCATGCTTTGTATAATGATTTAACATAATATGCATTTGCATATGTTTTACCATTTTCTTCATAAGGAATTACTACAACACTTTTTAATTTTCTTAATGGCATATCACTCCATTTTTCCATAGTATAAAAATCAGCATCATTTATGCTCCCTGCATATTCTTTTTCTGCATCCATTATTCTCGCCAATTCTGTCTCTTTATTAGTTTTATATTCAGCTTTTAGTATGGGATCCTCTGGTGAAGCAGACCAACTTAAAGATTTGTCAAAAGATATTGATGCGTTCGGATCAGAAATTAAAAGTTTTCCATCTATTAATCTATCAATTAATGATAAATACAATTCTGCTCCTCTTACCCGTTGTTCACGTTTTCCTCGATATATTTTAATTAATTGAAGTAACATGAATTCGACAGCATAATATTTATAATAACTATCATTTACAAGTATTTTGTAATCGTTTTCATTTTTATTTCGATCGTTATATAATATTGCTTCTTCAAATAAGTTATTAGCATCTGTAAATATCTTGGCTGAATTAACTTCTGAAGGTGTATTTACACTCATCATACTCCTATGATCCGCCGTAAAATAATTGTCTTTAACAATTTTGTTTAATTCAGTAGCCGTCATAAAGGGGTCATATCTTACTAAATAACTTGTTTTAATACGATCCTTTATTTTTCTATATAATAAAACATTTTCATCAGTTATAGAACGGTCTTCTAAATATTTTTCTACTAATTTTGTTGCTTGACTAATATTTAGACCTTTTATTTTTTTAAAAAGCGACAAAATGTGAATATCTCTTTCTGGTTGTGGTTTTGTTGGATATTCTAATATTTTATCTATATCTTTAAATTTCAGTGGTAGTTTTAATGATTTATATGGATCAGAATCGTTGGAACTGCTACTACTACTCTCACTATCAGATAAACTTAAACTAAATGCTTTGCGACATTGATCAGCTATGAAATTTATTCTATCTTGTCTTGTTATTTTTTTGTTTGTTACAGGATGTGTTATACTTTCTATTTCTCCTTTAACATATTTTTTATACTCGTTTAAATATTCTTTGCAAGCATCTTGCTTAATTTTTTTATTTGGACCTGCTAAGTTGTTTGTGTCTTTCTTTAATGCCTTTATAGTTGTTTCTGGTAATTGCGACATTGATGTTGTTAAGGATTGAGATAACGAAATACCTTTTGAACCTGACATTGATTATTTTAATTATATATAATTAAAAAAATAACTATTAAGTTGTATTTTAAGTCATAAGTTGCAACTAATCAAAAATCTCATATATTCTTTTTATATTTATTTTTTTCAGTTCTAAATATATTTTCAATAGTTTATGTTGCTGTTTTATATTCTTAATTCTTTTATAAAATTCTAATACTGTTTTAGTAATATTTATTGCTTGTATAGGAGTAGGTTTTTGTTGTTATACAAGTTTATTATTAAAATCTTTTATTTTTATATTGTTTAGTGTATCCTCAACACATTAAATATATTTTTGATATATAACTATATGAAAAGACCAAACAGTTTAAAGTTTCCATTTTCCTTTTGCAATGTGTTTTATATAAACTTTGGATGAATTGGTATTTGTATTTTTTTATATAACTCTTTACCGCAGACAAATTGTTTACCAATTGATAAATATGGTTTTTAGTATAACCACAATCAAATAAATTGTTAATTTACATATTAAAAATATTATATAATAAATGAAGTTCAAAGATCTGTTAAAATTAGAATCACAATTTGAAAATGCAAAAAACAGAGAGAAATGTGAGAAAAAGCATTGTAAAGATCTTATGAAAGAGGTAGAAAATGAACGTAAAGAGTTTAAAAAATTTATTTTAGATTATTATGCAAAATCAAAAGCACACAAAGAATTTATAAAAAAACAAAATGAATATAAAAAAATTACGGATATTAAAGAACAAAATAGATTAAATAAATTAAACTTAAAAGAATATCATAAAACCGCAGAATATAAAGAATTTAATAAAAGAACCAATGGTTTTTTAAACTCAAAAACAAAAAAACAAATAGAACAATGTGGAATTAAACATTGTCCAGAATTATATAAATAATAAAATTTGTATTGAAATAAAAAAATGATTATATTGTTTATCAAAATACATCAACAATTTATTATAAATTGAAAAATTATGGAAATTTTAGTTTTAGCACCTGTTGGTTATTATATCGGCAAATTGTATGCTAAAAAAATCTGTCGCAATCATTATTTAAAAAATCAAAATCTTATCTTTCTAAGTAAGTCATTTGATAAAACTTTAATGAAAACGATATTAAGTAGTGATAGATTTACAAAGATTTATAATATACAAAATAAAATCAATAACGAAATAATATTACTTATAAATCAATTTAAAAAAGATTACCCTGATTTAAATGCTAATAAAAAAATAAAATTAGCAGAAAGTATTACAAATATAAAATATTTTGATGAAATTGAAAAAATTGAGAAAGATTATATTGATAAGATAGAAATTGTTAATCATAAGATAGATGAATTTTATGAAACTGAATTACAGATGGTAAAAGAAGATTTCTTTTATTATGATATGAAAAAAATACATAACAGACGAGTTAATTTTATTGAAAAATTAAAGAGCATATTACTTACAGATAATATTGGCGACTTAATTAATTTCAAGTATAATGAGGAATTAAATTTATCATTAGCAACTATTCATTAGCAACTATTTAAGAAAATATATATAGTATTATTATACTGGTAATGATTTTTTATAAAATAAATCTTAAACATAAAAATGATGTAATTATTTATATATTTTATATAAAATGTCTAATAAAATTCAACCACCACCTATGACTCATAAAATTCTTAAAAATAATACTATTGAACATATTATGTCATTTGTAAAAAACACTAATGATAATGATAAAAAAATATTTTATTCTAAATCTGCAAAGAAATACAAAAACACTGATAAATTACTAGAAATTATTGAAAAAACAAAAGATATGGAAGAATTAAAAGTAATTAATCTTGATATCAAAAGTATCATTAAAGATTTTAACGAAAATAAACATTTATATGAAAAACCTAAGAAAAAGAAAGCTATTCCTTCTGCTATAAAAAAACTTGTTTGGAATACTTATATTGGTGAAGATATTGGTAAATCTAAATGTCTTTGCTGTAAAACTACAGATATTACACAAATGTCTTTTAATTGCGGACATATTATCGCAGAAGCAAATGGTGGTGAAATAATAGTATCAAATTTAAAACCAATTTGTCAAAATTGCAATTCCAGTATGGGAACAAAGAATATGGATGATTTCATAAAAGGTTTTAAATAGATTTATTATGTTTGTTTAATTTATTTCTTGGTAATGATAGGGATTTATGACCAATTTTAGGTAAAAAATACTTATAAAAATCTTTTTTAAATAATGCTATTATTTTGTAATTATATTTATTATCTTCTTTAAAAGCCAAATATTTCATTAAATTAATAAATTTTTTACTAATCATTGCTTCCTTAATTTTTTCCAGATTTTGTTTATCATCAACAATAGCATAAGCAAATTCGGTTAATCCATATTTACCATTTTCATCAATAATAGGGTATGTTCCTGCACCATTTGACCATATAACTTTTGGTATTCCAAAATGACCTTTTTTTTCTTTACTATACTTAAATTTACATCCATCTTTTTGTGTAATAGAATAAATACAAGGGTATATTGTTTTTTTATTTATTATCCATTTTTTTTGAGTATGATATGAAGAACTATCTCTCAATAAATCAATTAAATTAGTTTTATTTTTTGATAAAAGTAGTTTAAATTTATTAAAATTACCACTTGGTATAAAATCCCAATTATTTAAATCTAATTCATATTCTTTGTTTTTATCATTATTTATATTATCAATATCGCTTATAATAGTTATATTGTCATTAGTTTTTATATTTTGAACTAAATAATAATCAAAATTAGTTCCTACTCCAAAAACTCTTTGCCCTTCTTTAAAATTATTCATTGATAAATAAATTAAATTATTTTCTTTAATATATTTTAATATTTCATTATACATTATACCAGCTCCTTCTCTCCAACCAGATGGATGAACAAATAGTAAATAACCCTTATCTTTTAATAATTCTTCATATGATCTTTTAATAAATAAATGCCATATAGGTTGCGCTTGCTTATCTTCTTCTTTATATTGAAATGGAGGATTGCCTAAAATAATATCAAAATTCAATTCTATATCAATTTTGGTAAAATGTTTAAAATCAATAAAACTACCTTCAAATATATTAAGTTTATATTTCTTACCACAAAATATTTTTTTCATCATAAATACATTCTTTTTATCCAATTCAACCATATAAAGCATATTTTCTAATATATGTTTTCTACGATTTTCTTCATCTTTTATAACATCTTTAAGACTTTTCATTAATCTCATATAAACAGCAACCGGAAAATTACCCATTCCTGCTGCAGGATCTAACCATTTAAGATCTTTATTAAACCATACAGATTCGGGTAAAGTATCCAACATTTCATTTACAAGTGTCATAGGTGTAAATACTTCACCACGTTCTTTTTTTTCAATAATTTTAGGTTTTAAGTTTTCATTAATAAATATTAATAATTTATCAGGTTCAGTGATATTATACAATTTATATTTTCTTAAATGTATTTGTTTATTAATATCAGATATATTACCCCCTGACAACTGTTGATCATTTCCTAATTTAATTATTCCATTATATATTAAATTAAATAAATGAGTATCATCAATACTATCATTTATTACTATTCTTTGTTTTAAAGTATATAATAATATTGTTTTTTCTTCATCTTTAATATTCTTAATAATATACTGTAAATCATAAATAAAATCAGTAGTATTATTATAAGTTAATATACATTCACTTCCATCCTCTTTAGTATAAGAAGTTATTAATGATAATATTGATATAACTTCTGAAAATAAATAAACCCATAGTTCTTCACAAGTTGCTTTCTTTTCTTTTTTATCCAATTTAATAATATCTGATATTTGTCTTGTTTTACCAGGTGATAGTTGTGTATCTGGTTTATTAACTACACTTTTAGATTCTATTTTACTTTTTTCTATTTTAGTAAATAACTTTGTAATATCATAATCAGGTTTAAATATATCATTTGTAAATATATTTTGTTTAATTAATATCTCTTTTATTTCAGTGGTTTTAGCATCCCAAGCAGTATATAATTTATTAAAAAACTCTTTCACATATTTTTGATAATTTTTTTTATCTTCTTTATTATAACTATCAATAAACTTATGTTTATCTATATTAATTAGATCTGCAATTAATTCATATTTTTTATCACTACTTTTATCTTTATTATATGCTAAATACATATCAGTTAAATAATCAATTGTATATAAAGTTCTTTGTGGATTTAAATCAACCATAAAACCATATCGTTTTCTTGCACAATAATTTATACCATCACAATTTATATCTTCATCAATTTCAGTCATACTTCTAAATAACATTTGATATATTGCATCAGATGCCGATATATTTGTAAATAATGATACTATATCAACATTTGATAAAGATATTCCTAATTGTAATCTATTTCCCGCTAATATTATCAATCCTTTATATTGACTATATTCTGCTTTGTTTTTTAAATTACCTTCTAATATTTCTATTTCATTTTTAATTTTACTTGGATTACTCATATATTGCACATTATGATGATCTTTAGTATTATCTTTATCAACTGCTATATAAAACATATAGCTATTAAAAATATATTGAAACTTATCTTTCAATAATTCTATTAAAGCTTCAACTTCTTTTTTAATATTATAAGGTGGTAAAAACCATAATTGTGTTGTTTTATGATATGTTTGTAGTGTTCTACAATGATTTAAACATACATTTTCAATTATAGGTATAATTCCACGTTTTTTATATTCATTCTTTGTTTCATAATAATTATCAGTTTCTTTATCAGTATAATATCCAAAATAATATTCTAAAAATTGTATTAGTTGTTCTTTATTTTCAAACTTATCATCTTTAACAGCAAATAACTTACCCATATCAAAACCAAATGTGTTATTAGTTCCTATTTTTGATATTTCAGTATCTATAAATTCTTTATCCCATACAGATGTAATTAAATATGGTTCAGGAAAGTTTTTATATTGATCAATAATAAAAGTATTATTATATTTTTTAAATACTTTATTAAGTATTTTATTTCCAAATATAGATTCAAGATTATTATAAGATTTATAAAATGTTTTTTCATTTTAATATTTTTAATTAGTTTAATATCATTTAAATCCCATTTAATAATATTTTTATCTTCAATTTTATAGATCTGTTTTGGTTTATTATAAGTTGCAGTTACATATATTTTATATGATTTATCTAATTTATCTAATTCATTAAAAATGTCTTGTGCAATACTTGTAGTCATTCCAAAATGTGCTTCATCAAAAAATATAAATCTAAACTTATTATCACCAAAATATTTATTAATATTTTCTTTAATTTGTTCTATTGCTTTACTTGTATAATTAAACTCATTATCTGTATTAATTGTATTTGTATCTTCTGTTTTTTTAAAACCTAATCGTTGTTTTGAAATTAAAAATATATTATTTTTATTTTTATCAACTGTAAAATCTAATTTCCCATTTTCACTTATTTTACGAATCTTAAAATCATTAAAATCATAATAATCTGTAAATGCTTTATAATATTGATCTAATGTTTCATTTGGTGCAGGAGTTATTATTATATAATTGTTAAATGTTCCTTCAGGTGCGTTTAAAGAATCTTTTAGAATTGTTCCAGCCATTATATAAGTTTTTCCAGATCGTGGTATAGCACCAACTAATATTTTTTTTTGATCTTTTTTAATTAAACTTGTTATTTTTTCAATAAATAATTCTTGATGAAATCGTGGAATAAACTTAGATTTTAAAGATTTTAAATATTGTTCTTTAAATGGTTGATAATCATCTTTAAGAAACTCGAAATCTTTTAATATATTATATAAAATTGTATAATTTTTTTCAAGATCATTAAGATCATATACATTTTCATAATTACCATTTGGTGATATATATTTAATTAGAATATCACTTGATTTATTAGCATTTTTACATTTTTTTATAAAATCTTGCTTGTTTTTAACAAATAATAAAGCTTTTATTTCTTTATAATCTTTATTTTCTCTCTCTATTAATGGACATAATTTTTGAATATCATAATCTGCTATAGATTTTTCTGTATTATAATATTTTGAAGATGCTAAATATAATATATCTTCAATTTTAAAGGTAATATCTGAATATCCACCAGAATTACCACTTATAAATGAATTTTTTAAATAATTATCAAATATCTTTGTTATAGTTTCAAATTTACAGGATTGTTGATTATTAAAATTATTAAGTGTATGATGTATATTGTTATTTTTAATAAAAATATTTAATTTTATACATAAATCCCATAATAATTCATATATAAATCCTTGTTTGGATACTGAGTTATATTCCTGTTCTTTTTTTTCGGAATCAATATATTTAATTTTTTCAGTTTTAAATATATTTTCAATAGCTTCTGTTGCTGTTTTATATTTTTCTAATTCTTTTATAAAATCTAATACTGTTTTAGTAATATTTATTGGTTTAGCAGTATGTGTTGATTGTTGTATAGCAGTAGGTGTTTGTTGTTGTATAAGTTTATCATAGAACTCTTTTATTTTTTTATTATTGTTTGGTGTATCATTAATACAATTACCATTATTTGGATTACATATTTTAGGTTTATCACATTTTATACCAATACATTTATCTTTTAATTTAGAACTCATTTTAGTTTATTATAATATTAAGTTTTCAAATATCTTCATTTTCATAATAAATATTATTACAATTTTGTTAATTTTAAGATCTTAAATATAAAAAATAATTTTAGTAAAATTATTGGGTAATTATATTGATTTACAACAATTGTTATGTAATGATAATATATCTAAACAATTAAATTTAAATATAATAGATTTCTATAAACAAAATAATTATAATATCAAGAAAATGTAAAAGCTTAGATTTTTTAACCAACTTTAAACATTATTTAGATTATAAAGAATTATGTTGTAATGAATATACTATACCTTTATTAAAAGCCAATATTGATAAAATTAATTGGGATAATCTATCACTAAATATTAATACCATTGATATACTAAAATCTCATAAAGATAAAATAAATTATGAAAACTTAGCATTGAATTATTAGAAGAATATATTATAACAAATAAAAAATGTTCAAAAACATTTTGGAATAATTTATCAACAAATCCAAATATTTTTCTACTTTTTTTGATGGCATTAAATAAATATGATAAAATATATTATTGTCATAATATTATTATTAGTTTTAGATATAATATGGTTAAGTGCAAATGCTAAAGAATATTCTAAAATGATAAAATCAATTCAAAATAAAGAAATAAAAATAAATATAACATATGCACTATTTACATATATATTAATGATCGCAAGTATTATTTTTATCAATATACCTTTTATTGAAAGTAAAATAAAGAAAACTGATAGTAAAACCGAAATTATAAAAAAATCTTTATTATATTCTGGTTTATTAGGTTTAGTTATAAATGGTGTATATAGTGGAACTAATTTAGCAGTATTTAAAAATTACGATATTGGTCTGGGACTTAAAGACACATTATGGGGATTTATACTATACACAATAGTAACTACTACATATTTTTTAATTGCTTAATTATTGAAATATAGTTATTTAATCAGAATCTTCATCAGATTCTTTTGTAATAAGTTCATCTACTTCCGTAATTTCTTCGTGATAAATATTTTGTTCTATTGGATTTTCTACATCAGTATTAACTAAATGATCTTCTACTGTATTATGATCTGATTCTTCATCCGAATCATTAACAGCAATATTTTGAACTAATGATCCTCCAGTGTGTTTTTTAACAATACTATTTATAAATAGTTTTGCTTGATTTTTATTATTTTCAATTTCTTTTTCTAATTGTGTAATTAGTGTATCATTATATTCACAATATTCAACAATTTCTTGTTGGCGTTCAAGTGAAGGGATTGGGATTTTAAAATCTTTAAACTTATTCATATCTATATGACCTAAATTAGTGGAATATTTCGCCAATTTTTGTATATTTAATTGTTCGTTTTGTAAATAATAGTATAAATATTTTAACATTACCAATTCATTATTTTTAATTTTTACAACCTCTGTATTACCAGATGATTTACCATTAACTAAATATACTTTTCCTATTCCGTGTGATAAACTTAATGGATTTGATGAATTGCCACCAGATTTAATAAATAATAAATATTCAATATCATCAAAACAAAAGGTATTATGTGTTCCAGATGGGTTAGATACACTTGCTTTGTAAAACGGATATTCTCCTGTGTTTGAAATTTCTTTTGAATTTGTATTTCCTTTTACAGACATATCACATACTTGTCCAAGTGTTTTCATAATATTATCGCCAAATATTTTTTGATTATTTAAACAAAACGCATTCAATTGTTTTAATTCCATAATTTTATCATTACTTGTTTTATTAGTTTTTTCGTATATGAAATCTAAATATTTTACGATTTCTTGTTGGCGTTCAAGTGAAGGGATTGGGATTTTGTAATTAAAGAATAAATCTAAATCTAACGATTTGTTACAAGAACCTTTTTGGTATTTTTTTGAAATATAATCTATATTATTAGTTAAATAGTAGTATATATATTTAATATTAAGAATATCTTTATTAATAGGTTTCATATGATATAATAAACTTGTAAAATTACATTTTCCATTAAAGTATTTTATTTTTGTACTATATGTTTTACCCGCGGAACCATCAAATATTTTCAATATGAATATATTTTCTCCGTCTAATTCAAATGTACTATGTGTATGAATATCGCTTGAACTGATTACCGGATAATTGCTACTTTCATCACATTTCATTGCTTGTAATGACCCTGTATTAAACTTAAACAATTCTTTTATACTTTTTACAACAACTCCTTCATTATATTCAATATCTTCTGTTTCATCTTTCATATATTCAGCATAATTAAGAGAATATGAATTATTTGCTATTTTATCAATAGGAACATCAACCAATAAATGTTGTTTAGTTGTAATTTGATTATACTCACAAAACTTAACACTAGTTGTTTGATGTGTCTTTGAAAACTTATATGTTCTACCAGTTTCTTTCTGTGTTTTAGATACTTTAATATCAGTTTTAAGAATATCAGTTCCTTCTTTTTTCTTAATAAAGAAGAATACACAAGTTTTAATGCTTGTATGTTCAAATATACCAGCAGGTAAATAAATAATTTTCTTTAAATCACATGTTTTCATAAGATATTCACGAATTAAAACATAATTTTTAGATTTTGAAAATAAATCTTGACCATCAGGTAAAACAACAGCACATTTACCATTAATCTTTAACATATTAATTATTGTTTGAATAAACAATGAAACAGCATTATCTGTTTTAATAGGAAAATGTTCATCTCGATTTTCAGTAATATCATCATATTTTAAACCTTTAATACCATATGGAGGATTAGCTAGAACAGAAGAGAACTTTTTAGTAATAGGATTACGAATACTATCACCTTTTTTCAATTTATTAAACATATATCCAGTTGAAATTAACATATTTGAAACAGCAAGTTGATATGTATCACTTTCAATTTCTTTACCATATATTTTTTTATTAATATTATTCTCCCAATCAAGCTTAATATTTTTAGTTTTAGCTTGCTTTTCTATAGTTCTAATATATTCAATTAAAAATCCACCTGTTCCCATTGTAGGATCACAGCAAGATTCAATATCTCCATCATCTGATAATTTAGGATCAATTAGATCAATCATCAATTTCTTGACGGGTGATGGTGTAAAGAATTGTCCTAAAACTTTACCAGTCATAATATCTTTAATAACATTTTCATATGCATTACCTAAAACATCAAAATCAATATTAGATAAATCAATTTTAGATAATTCTTTAATAATATTTTTATAATTTGCTTGTTGTTCAATATCAAATGATTTATCGGGTTTAAATATTTTATTTGTGCTTGGATGTACTGATAGAATCTTTTCCCATAAAACTTTTAAGTTAGTTTTAATATTATCTTCTTTTTCTTCATTTAAATTACTGAACAAAACTAGTTTAAATAATATTTCTTTTTCTTCATCATCATCAAAATCATAGTCATAATCATTAATTTTAATTACATTATTACTAAATTGTGGTTCAAGTAATTTCAATATCAAAAAATATGAAAGATTTCTCAAGGCTTTTTCACCTGTCAGTCCTTCATTTCTCATAATATTTAAACAATTTTTCAATATAGTAGAAAGTTCATTTTCAATATTATTAGTAATATTTTGTTTTTCAGTAATTTTCTTCAATTCAGTTAAAGAAATACAAGGAGATTTCTTTTTCTTATGTTTATCATAATCACTTTTTTGAGTAAATATTTTATTACATAAATCACATATATATTCTTTTGGCATCTTTTAATATTAAGTAAATATTTCTTTTTATATATATATTTATAATCTATATCATTTTTATATATTAAAGTATTTATTTCTTATTATAAGTATTTATAACTTAATATAAAAACAATAAAACATATATATCAAAAAGTATTTATTTCTTATTATAAGTATTTATTACTTAATATAAAAATAATAAAACATATATATCAAAAAGTATTTATTACTTATTTCAATAGTTTTGTTTTAGATTTATTAATTATTTTGATGATCTCATCTAATGCACTAACTTTATAATAATCAACCCATAATCCAATTGGTGGAAAATTATTATCTTTTTTACAAAGTTCTTCACATAAATAATTTAGGTTAAGTTTATAATTTTTTAATTCAGCATTTTTATTTATTATTTCTTTACAGTTTTCTTTGCAAGTTTTAAGATCATAATATACTCTTTTAATACTTAAATAATCTATCCAATTTGTAAATTTACCTTTATATAATTCTTTAGGATTTTTTGATAATCTATTATCTTCATCACATAATTCATAATATTGATTTAATGAATACCATTTTATATTTTTATTTGCAATTATTTTAATAGCTTGTTCATACTCAGTATCTCTACTAATTTTATTTCTTGAAATTTCAAATAAATTAAGTATTTTAGATTTAATATCATTATATCCATCATAATCCTTTGTAGATTGTTTATATTCTCTTTTATTGTGTAAGTTGTATCTATTTTTAAACTCAATTTCTTTAATTGAAATACCAATATCATATATTAAATATTCTAATACCTTTACAATAACTTCATAACTATTTTTATTTTCTTCATTATTATATTCTTCAATATATATTGGTAATGATAATATTAATTTTTTATATTTATTTGAACCATTTATACCTAATTGATCAGGTCTAATACCTCTACCTATTGATTGTATTATATCTTTTACAGATAATTTAGGATCGCTAATAGATATGAAATCAATATTATTAAAATCGTATCCCATACTATATTGTGCAACTACATAACCTATACTATTAGGATTATTTTCAAAAGTTTTAATATTCCTAAAATCATAATCCAATTTAATTTCAATCAATTTTGGATCACTATTAAAATCACTTATAAGTAAGAAAGGTTTAACTATTGTTTTATCATTTATATACTCTATATAGTGATTATAAAACAAATTAAAAGCATTTTGTTGTTTATTATGAAAACTGAAACCAAACTTTCTCTCTTTTTCAACAAAATCAGTTAATAAATATTTACAATTATTTATGTTTTCTTTATTTTCACTATAAATATATGATTCTATATTTGCTAACCATTCCAATCTAATAAGTTCTTTTACTTTTATAGCGGAATACAATTCACCAAATATTTTATTATTGTTATTTACTATACTTTTATTTGGTGATGCTGATGTAAATATACGATCTTTAATATATTTATTATCTTCTAATAATTCTTTTTTATTTGGTTCATTTATCCAATCTTCAATAGCCCAATGTGCTTCATCAAACCATACTAATATATTTATAATATTAAAATCAATTAATTTATTATAAATAATATTAACAGATTGAGTGCAACAGACCACTATCTTTTTAGTTTGTGATCTTAAAAAATCTTCAAAATTATGATCATAAGAGTAATTAAATATTTCATAGGTATCACTTAAAATACTTAAATATTTTGTTTTAATATTTTGTTTATTTACTATTTTTCTTGGTGATACAATTAATATAAAGTTTGATTTTAAATAATTAAATAAATTATATACAATATAACTTTTACCTCCACCTGTTGGTAATTCAATATATATTTTATTGTTTAATTTAAGAGTTTCTTTACAATATTCAATTATTGTTGTTTGATATTCTCTTTCATTCCAAATATATTTTTTAGTTTCTTCTGTATCACTATCACTATCACTTTCACTATCACTTTCAGTATCACTATCACTTCCACTATCACTATTACTATCACTATCACTTTCAGTATCACTATCAGTTTCATTATCTCTTTCTACATTAGATCTTGATCTTCTGTTAATTTCGTCTATTTCATCCTGATTTAATAATTTATACTTTGTTATTTTTTTAAGATACTCTTCTAATTTTTCAATTAATTCAATATCATAAAATTCTTTACCACCTTCAACATCAAAATCCTTATTAATACCTATCCTGTTATATTTTTTAGTAAGTTTCTTTAATTTTTTATCAAAATGTTCTCTTTTACCATTGTAATTAATTTTATATAAATGACTAAAATGTCCTGGAATATACTCTCCTGTTTTATAAGTTGATTCTCTTTCAATTTTACAATCAGTTACACCTATTTTAACAACGTTGTAATGTGTTGTAACTAGATCTAATACTCTTATGTATAATAAAAACTCAATCATTTGTATATTTATAAAATGATAATATCATTTTTATATTTAAAAATGAAATTGTATAATACATTATACAGATATGATAAATCATTGGTTAATAAGAGTTAAAGATGGTAAAAACTTTACAAACAGTAAATATCCTTTTTGGGGAATAACAGCTGGTAAAACTAATAATATAAAAACAATAGTATCAAAAATAAATAATGGTGATATATTATGTAATAAATCTAATGATAATAAGATCATAGGTATGGCTACATTTACTAAATTTTTAGATAAACGTGATGAACCTTTAATTGCTATAGAAACTGTTAGTAATATTAATCAAGGATGGGATGATAATAATTATGAACTTGAATTACATTACACAAATCTTTATAATACTGAAAAACAAAATATAAAAATTGATGAAATATTAGGACAATCTCCTATTATAAATTATAAACATAAAATAAAAGAAGATTTAGAAAAACATTATATAGGTTTTAAGTTTTATGGTGTTCCCGTGTAATATTATTTAGTTTTCTTGTGGATGTTCTGTTTTATATCACATTATTTTAATCATAAATAAATATAAAAAATATATATTATGTAAATATATATATTTTTATGTATTCCAATATATATCTACTTTTAATAGTGTATCCAATAATTTTTCTTTTTCTATCATACTAAGATCCGGATATGTTTCTTCAATATATTTAACTAATTCAGTATTATAACAGTTGGTTAACTTTATATTTTTTTGAATTTGCCACAAAGCACCTATTGCTTTCAGTTGGTCTTTCTGTTGATATTTAGTTTTAATTTCCGGCATTTTTTCCCTAACAAATAAATTATATGCAGTAAGTTTTCTTGGTTTTTTTACACCATTATTACGGGTTGTATTATCATTTTTTGTTTTAGAAACAAACGAAATTGTTACTTTTATTTGTTCGGTATTGGTAAGGCTTGTCATTGCTTACAATTATTTTTTTTTCTTATCATTTTTTATAAATAAAAATACTATCTTTTACATAAAAATGATAACGTAAAACGTAAAACTTCATAAGAAATGACTGAAGAGTTTCACGATGCACAGGAATATATACCTGACGATAAAATTACGAATTTTGATATTAACTACTCTAAAATAATGTTTAAAATCATCTGAAAAATATGCACCCGATAAATGGATATTATATATCAATAATCCTGTTGAATTTGGTAAATAAAAAAATATAAAAATATATACATATATTATATATTACATTTTTACATTTGTTTCCACTCAACTATAGCTTTAATGATTGATTCTTTCTTTGACATACTATCATTTTTTTGAAGAATAATTGATCGAATATGAATATACTTTCTCATTTTCTTTTCTTTTTGTAGTTCTTTAATAGCAAGTTTCATACAATCACTTTTGTTATAAGTGGGATTTTCAATACTAATAGCAATAGAAGTCCATTTCAAGAAATTACGAGTGTTGAGAGTAGTCATAGTTAATGAACATATGACTGTAGTCATTTTTTTAACTTTTTGTTGAATTATTTTACATTTATTTGGAACTAATTTTCTTGTGTAAAAACTTTTTATGACAAAGAACTTTTTTATTCTAAATATGCTTGAATTTTATTTGTTAAAGAATAATAGAAAAATGGCATAACAACAACAATATTTGATAAAAATGTACTTCTATTAAGTCTTATATATAGTTTTCCATTAATTATTTTTTGAAATGGTGTTTCTGGTTTTTTACCTGGAAATTTTTCACCGAGTAACAAACGTGAATGTTTATTAAAACTTGCAATAAAACTGTGCCATCCTTCAATTTGAACACTTTTTTTAACTATTATAACAGAACTTAAAAGCAGAGTTGTAGTATCATCATCTAACTTAAGTTCTTTAATTTTATTTGAAATATATTCTTCCATTTTCGCAATTTGAGTATTAAGTGTTTTAGTTAATGGATTGCTATATCTTGAAAAATATTCTTTTTTTGTTGGTGGTTTTTGTTCTTCATTATTTTTAGAAGAATCAGGTGTTTTATATTCACCGTTTTCTTTATAAAAATCTAATAGATTTTCTTTTTGTTCTTTAGGAACTTCTTTCTTTTTATCTTTAAGTTTTTGTAATAAACTATTTAAAAGTTTATTTTTTTTAATATCTTTATTAACAGCACAGTATAATTCCAACACATTTTTAATATGTTCAACATTAACATCAGTATATTGATACATTATTGAAAATATTTGTAATACAGTATCAATAGTTATAATATTAGAACAAACCGCATCACCACAATATTGCAATATATTAAACAATGTATGTAATTCAGGTCTCATAGATATATTAAATTGATTGCAGAATAGTAAGAAACCATTTCGTATTTTATTAAAAAATCCAATTTGTGAATTTGAAACAAAAGATTTATTGCATTTTTTAAATTTTGTGATATCTATTGATTTTGATTCTAAAAACAATGTAATTTCAGTATCTATTTTGTCTGTATAATTTTTAATTTCTTGAGTGTAAATAATATTCTCACGAATAAAATGATCAATACAGCGATCAAATTGCTTATCCAATTCAGCATAAATTTCCGTATCTTTAATATTTTGTTGCATTAAACATTTTTCAATTAAAATAAACTTATTAAAAATATTTAAAATTATGTCTATGATAACAGGTTGTTTTTTAATAGGTGCGTTTTGTATTTTTTGTATAAGATATAATATTACCTGTATTGGAAATGTTTTAGAATTACCTTCAATTTGATCAATAATTGTTTTAAGTTGTTTTAGTTTTTTCTTAGAAACTGTAAGATCTGTTTTATTTTCATTAACTTGAGTATTTAATTCAGTATATATAGCAGTAATAAGTGGAAATGTCCTTTTAGGAACATTAACTTTAGTATTACTTGAAGAACTGGATAAGGATCTACTGGACCTAGTTGATCTAGAATTTCTTGATCTTATAGCCAACATATTTTATTATTGGTTATTATTAATATATGTTTGGGTTACTAAACTATTAGAAGGCAAATCTATAATTTTAGTTGTATTAAAATGTTGCCCTGCATAATTATCATAATTATAAATTAGGGTATAGTATCAAAAAACTCATTATACATAGTACTTATATCAGTAACTGCATAATTATATAATCGTAAATCTGCTATATTACCATTAAAATTTGGGCTATAATCGTATAAAGATTTACCTAAATATAAAGTATTATTAATTAGTGTTTTATAATCAATAGTTTCTTGGAGCAAATTTGAATTTATATATATTTCATATTTTTCATTACTATAATTAAAAAATAAATGATACCACGTATTAGATAAAAAATTATATGATATAGGTTGTTCTATAGTATCAATAATTATCTTTAATTCAGTTTTATAAATTGCAACATTGAATATATTATTAGGTGTTGATATTAAATAATAATCTGTAGCTGTATCCATAATTTTAAACCAAAATCCTAATGCTTTAACATCAATACTAATATTAGCTGATAAATAAGAATCTCCATTAAAATATACTGATTTGGGTGTTGTGTGATAATAAATAGTAAGACTAAAACCATTTGAAGTTAAATCATAGCCACTAGGAGAACTATTAAGATTATTATCAAACAAATATTGGATATTAATTGGAACAAATACTACAGGTTCTTCTTCTACATATTCTTTTTTTGGAATATATGGTCTATTATTTTTAGTTAGTAATATAGGACGTGTATAAGTTTTTGGTTTATTTTCTATTGTTGTTGGATTCATTTAAATATTTATTATTACTAAACACTAATTACTAATTAAATAAAACGTAATTACATCAATTTAAAGTTTCTTTAAATATAATAAAAATCAAAATGTTTAGTATAAAAATGATGTAGATATATTAATTATATTTACTTTCAAATAATAGTAAAAAAATAATAAAAAAAATATATATATAAATAACAGCTTTTGTATCAATTACAAAAAGGAGTAATTATATTACTGATAGAGAAGATCTTAGTATCAAGACGCTTTTTAAGCTGAATCGCTGTATCGTAATATAACCTTAGTAGTTTTGATATAATAGTTTTTTATTATTTATAATGTCAATAGCCTATAGAAAATATAAGATTGTTAATTTATTTTTAAATAAATCTATATTTAATGAAAATATTATAGAAAATATTTTAGATTATTACTGGAAAATAATAGATAATAAAAAATTAATATTATTGGATTGGATAAATATAAACAACTTAGATTGGTATAATTTATCTCAAAATCCAAATGCAATTGATCTATTGTTAGAAAACAAGGATAAAATTAATTGGTTATCAATAATGCGAAATCCAAATGCTATTAAATTATTTAATAATACAAATATTAATTGGAGTATTATATCAGAAAATCCAAATGCTATTAATATTTTAAAAAAAAATGTAGATAAAATACACTGGTTTAGTTTATCAAGAAATCCAAATGCAATTGATCTACTTGTAGAACATTATGACAAAATAGATTGGTTTGAATTATCTATTAATAAAAATGCAATATTTTTATTAGAAAAGAATATTGATAAAATAGATTGGGAATTATTATCATTAAACGAAAATGCTATAGAACTTTTAAAAAATAAAATACAAACTGAAAGATTTATAATAAGAAGTAATTATAGTGCAGAATATCTAATTAATTGGAAATATCTGTCTAGTAACAAGAATGCTATAGAACTCTTAAAAAAAAATAAAAATAAAATAAATTGGAGTTGGTTATCAAAAAATCCAAATGCTATTGAACTTTTAAAAAATAATAAAAATAAAATAAATTGGAGTTATTTATCATTAAACGAAAATGCTATAGAACTTTTAAAAGAAAATAAAGATCAAATAAATTGGTTAAATATATCAAAGAATCCTGGAATATTTAAATTTGAAAATAAACCATTATTTTAATAATCTCTCACACATTACCTTTTTATTTCCATATGTAGGTTTATGTTGTTTTTTTAATAATTGTTTTATTTCAACTCCTTTCAGTTTATAACAATCCTTTTCTGGTGTTTTAATTATTTTTGGAGATTTTATAACATTATTAAGTCTATCACATAATACCGATTTATTACCATATACCGGTTTATTTTGTTTTTTAAGTAATTCAACTATTTCAGTGCGTTTCAATTTATTACAATTGCTTGCGGGTATTTTAATATTACTTATACTACTAAGTGATGAAGAACTATCTGTTTTTTTATTATATTTTTTTAATAACATTTTAAGCGCATTGCAAGCTTTAGTAGCATCATATCTTTCGTCAGCATCCATATTGATCATAGGAACAATAACAAGTTTCATAAAATTATCAAAAAATTGTTTATCTTTAAATCGTATTTGTGATTTTATACTTAATCTGTAAAATATTTCAACAAAAGTCATACCAAGTGAGAATACGTCAATTTTAGAAACATATTCAGTTTTAAATTTATGTTTAAAAACATCTTTATTTTTCTGACATTTAATTGCAAATTGTTTAAGGTATAAAGGTATATCAATGTATTTAGACATAAAATCAAAAAAACCTCGTGGTAAATATCTACTATAGTTTTCTAATATGTGATTAATATTAACATAGGTATTTTTATGTATTATTAGTTGAACATACATTTTAAACTCAGGAGGATAATAAGGATATACGTGATTTAACATATTATAATTTGAAAAAGAGCTAATATTACTATAAGGTGTTGTAAGTCCAAAATCTATTATATAAATTTTTGATTCATCAAAATCATATAACATATTTGGAGGTTTAATATCACAATGTGCTATTTGTTTTTCATTTAAGGTTCTAAGTCCTTTTAGTAAATTATAAAACAAAGGAATAAGATCATCAATAAAAATATTATTTTTAAAAAATTCAAAGTTATTAATAAAATGATTTAAATCAATACCACCATTTTTGTATATTAATTGTTCTGTTATAGGAATATGTTTTGCATACCTATTACATTTT
>Ga0181580_10000217_pt1 | contig 40067 bp, 32 predicted proteins | sample 071ome_23_FD_132413 | JGI IMG/M metagenome (GOLD analysis project Ga0181580, IMG submission 132413) | Coastal salt marsh microbial communities from the Groves Creek Marsh, Skidaway Island, Georgia - 071403BT metaG (megahit assembly) | ecosystem: Environmental > Aquatic > Marine > Intertidal... | reverse complement strand
CCAGCCGTGCAGCATCTGCATGGATGGTCAGCGTTGATTCATTGGAATATTGATCGCATTTCCTGTATCAATAGGCAGCACATGACCCGAATCCTGACTAAAACTCAAAGACACGATCCAGGTCAATGTATTTTCATGTATCACTGAAGGCAGTAGATTCTTTTCCAAGGTTATCTACCAGGAAGTCCACAAAGACCCTGACCTTGGCTGGCACGAAATGCTTCTCCGAATAATAAATGCGCAGGGATCTGTCGGGCATCCGGTAATCACCGAATAGTTGTATCAGTTTGCACGCAGCAATATCTTCATTGACCTGGTTTGCTGACAGGCAGGCGATTCCCAAACCCTCTCTTGCTGCGGTCTGTACTGCAACGGGGTTATTACAGAAGTAATTGCCGTTAACCTTGACTTTGATTTCCTTGTCCTCCTTGGTGAAAATCCAGTCGTCGTATATTTCGTAAAACGAGGGTAGTAAGCAGTTATGTGATTGCAGTGCTTCCGGAGAAGCAGGAGTGCCATGCTTATCCAGATAGTCCTGACTACAGACGATACAACCTTTAACGGAATATAGTTTGACTGCGTGAAAGGAGCCGCTGGGGGGCTGTGCTGTCGTCAGGACAAGGTCGAAGTCATCTGGGTTGATTTTGGTAAAAACATCGCTTAGCGATATATGAAAGGATACCAGCGGATTAGCTTGCATAAACAAGGGGATAAGTTCTGCCAGTTTGCCTCGCCCCAGATTGACCGGCGCACTCAGGCGCAGGGTCCCGCTGGCGACATCTTTTTTTTCGCGGGCCGCATTTTCGGCATCAATCACCGCCTGTTGCGCCTGAGTGGCATATTCCAGATAGCGCTGTCCGGATTCGGTCAGGCTGAGGCTCCTGGTTGTGCGCCTCAGCAGCCTGACCCCCAGATGCTGTTCCAGGCTGGAAATACGCCGGCTCACAGCCGAAGTGGTGATGCCGAGTTTCTCTGCAGCACGGGAGAAGCTGCCCTGTTCGACAACCGATTGAAAGATGGATATGGCGTTAAAATCTTGCATAAAGCCCTTTATTGTTGCATTTTTCTCAAAATATATTTGACTAAATAACCGTTTATCTACCGATAGTAAATAATGTAATGTACCCACAACATTTACGAGAGTCATTCATTATTTAACAGCAACACCAACTAGAAGAGGGCATCTATGAAAACCACGATCACTTCCTTAGCTTTATTGCTGGCAACATGTTTTTCCGCCAGTGCTTTTTCTCATCATTCTTTTGTCAGTCAATATGACCCTAATCAGGAATCAGTGATGACAGGCAGGGTTGTTGGTGTACGCTGGGTTAATCCGCACGCCTTTTTTGATTTGATGATTGAAAATGAAGAAGGTATTGAGGAACGCTGGTCTTTCGAGTTGGGCAGTCCGAATACCCTGATTCGCTATGGCTGGTACCGGGATACCCTGCAAGAAGGCGATGTCGTCACGGTGGATGGCTATCTGGCACGTAGTGGCGCCAATCTGGCCAATGCCAAGATTGTCACCTTGGCAGATGGGACTGTGGTTCAGGCGGGTTCATCCTATGAACTGGAAAGACAGCAATAATAAAGTCATTCTTGGATGACGATTAAGCAGATTCTGCGCCAGATAGTTAAAGCACACAGCAATAAAACAGGGTTTCACATGATTAAACTTACAAGCGTTTCAAAGGCGTTTTCACTTGCATGCGTTGTTGCATTGGCATTGCTCAGTTCCTTGTGTTTTGCCCAGGGATCCATCCGTGGGCGTTTAATAGACCCTAACGGCGCCAATATAACCGGTCTTACCCAGGCCGTAAGCATTACCAATCAGGCGACCGGGCAACAGTTCCAGGGAGAAACCACCATTGAAGGAGACTATGTCATCACAGACGTTCCGGCCGGAACCTACGACATCAGTTTCGAGTTCAGAACCGCCATGTACCTTCCCTACAATCAGCAAGGGTTGATTGTCGGTAATGGACAGAACCTTGAACATGATCTGCACATTGAATGGAGCATTAATCTGGGCACGATTGGTGATGATCCTGGCATGCTGGCCAATGACATATTACGAAATTCAGAAAATCAATCCGGACCACCACCGCGGCTGAGTAATGGACAAGTCGATTTTTCCGGTATGTGGGTGGCAGCCCCAGGTGCTAATACCAATCGACCATCCGTACCCTATCAGTCCTGGGCCGCCGAAATGGATGCTGAATACCGGGCGCTGGGATTCAATAATGCCGGCGCTTACTGTTTACCACAGAGTGCGGTGCTAGCAACCATGGGCTTCCCCTGGCAGATCGTACAAAAAGAAGACATCATGATTCAGATCATGGAATTTGTGACGCCAGGCTGGCGCCAGGTTTTTCTGGACGGACGAGGCATGCCGGAGCTTTGGAATCCGAGCTGGCAGGGACATTCACGCGGCAGCTGGGAAGGGGATACACTGGTCGTTGTAACCGAAGGCTTTAATGAATATACGCCGGGTTTTGGCATTCATTCCGACCAATTGGTGGTGACCGAGCGTTATACCCGCCCTCAGATGAACCGGCTACTGGTAGAGATAACCGTAGAAGATCCCGAAGCGCTGACAGATTCTTATACTTACACTCGGGAATTCGGCATGGTTACCGGCCAGGAAATTCTTGAATTTGTCTGTGCTGAAGGGAATACCGATCCCAGCCACTGGGATGAGCCGGTCTGGCGAGGAAGGCCCTGATGTCCAACCATTGATCAAGTATTCTGTCCGGCCTGATAACAGGCCGGGCGATCAGGGTTTCAGGTCTCAGTGCCTGTTCCTGAAACCTGTTAAATCTGCCAGTATTGTGTGCGGCTCTGTGCAGGGCCCTGACACTCTTCCTTGACACCCTCGAAGAGCGACATCTTTCGCGCCTGCCGCTTTTGCTTTTCGGTTCTTTCTTTTCAGGGATGTCCGACAACTGAGAGTCATCCTCTTTGCTTTATATACTTGGCAGCAATGCCATTCTCAGTGTTAATATTCTGGTGCTATCGGAATTAAAATACCAGTCAGATAACTATGATAAAACGCAGATCGGTATTAGCAGGCGTCCTGGGTGGCACGTTTGCATTGGGTATTTCTCCCCCCTTGCTGGCGCAAAACGCAAACCTGCAGGTAACGCTGATTGAGCCAGGTATCCACCTGATTCAGGGAGCCGGGTGTAACGTTGTGCTAGCTGATCTAGCCGATGCTCTCCTGGTCATTGATGGTGGCCTTGCTGTTAATGCTGAATACTTGTTGCGACAGATTAATCAACTTGCTCCCGGTAAAGCGGTGCAAATGCTTTTTAATACCAGCTGGCGACCGAAACATGCTGGGCTTAATGCACTTGTAAGTCAGTCTGCGCGAATCATTGCACATGAAAATACTCGTCTCTGGCAGACCGTTAATACCTATGTGGAATGGGAAAATCTCAGGTATCCGGCATTGCCCGAGGAAGCACAGGTCAATGAAGGGTTCTATCAGGGTGGCAGTCTGCAGCTGGGTAGCGAGATTGTTCGCTATGAAAGACTGGCCAAAGCTCATACTGATGGAGATATTTATGTTTATTTTCAACATAATGATGTCCTGTATGTGGGTGAGATGTTGGCAGTAGACAGTTTTCCACAAATCGACTATGTCACCGGAGGCTGGATAAGAGGCTTACGGGATGCCACACAGGCTTTGCTCGATCTCGCCGGCGATAACACTAAAATCATTGCAGCAGACGGTGGCGTGCAAGCCCGTTCAGCCCTGGATCGGCAGTTAATTATGCTCGATGAAACCTGGTCAGCGTCGCAGGAGGCTTTCAGGAATGGCATGAGTGTTGAGGAGTTTCAGGCGAGCAATCCGGTGGCCGCGCATACGGAAGAGAGGGGTGATCCGAGTCTGTTTCTTTATCAGGTTTATCGCAGTACCTGGTATCACATGGCTGAGAGAAGCGTGCCGGGTGTTATTTAATAAAACAATGAAAAGAAAAAACCTGAACAGATTTATCTTCACAAGTTTGATCTCGGGCGCCATGACGCCGGGACTGGCGGCAGACAACCCTGTTGATATCCTGAGTGCCAACTGGTCCACACTGGAAACCTACTGCATGGAATGCCATAACTTTATAGATTACTCAGGTGGCATTGATTTCACTCTGTTTAATCCTAGAGAGACAGCTGAACACGCAGAAATATTCGAACGTGCTTTGAGCAAACTGCGTGCGTATGTGATGCCTCCTCCAAGCCAGCCACAGCCTTCAGAAGAAGAACGCTGGGCGCTGATCAGGAGTATTGAAAGTGTGCTTGATGAACATGCTGCTCTGAATACTGGTCCTGGCAGCATTTCTCTACACCGGCTCAACCGAACGGAATATATCAATGCAATCTATGAACTGACTGGCGTGGGGTTAGCGGCAGATGTGCTGCCGCAAGATGATATCAGCGATGGTTTTGACAACATTGCCAATGTGCTGAAAGTATCACCAGCATTTCTTGACCAGTTTATCACAGCAGCCAGACTGGTGAGTGAAATTGCTATCGGTGACCCGGATCCGATTCCCGAAACAAGTGTTTACCCCATGGATACAGCTGATCAGACCAGCCATGTTCATGGTTTGCCACTGGGAACACGTGGCGGTGTACTGGTGGAACATATCTTTCCTGTAGATGGGGAATATGCCTTCAATGTTGAGGGGCTGGTGACCGGCTCCTATTTATTTGGCATGGAGCATGACAGCACCCTGATTATTACCCTTGATGGAGAGGAAGTATTCCGTCGCACCATTGGTGGCAGTGAAGACCTGCGTTTTCTGGATCAGTTGCAGGCCCCAGCAATCGATGAAGTCAATGCCCGTTTCAGTAATATCCGTCTTGCAGTTAGTTCAGGCAGGCATCAGGTAGGGATGAGCTTCATTGCCAGGAGTTTTGTTGAATCTGATGAAATCCTTCACCATCCTGGAGAAAATATTGGCCTTAGCCGTTTGCCTAAAGCCAGTCGATTGACGATTACCGGACCTTTCAATGCCAATGGAGTGATCAATACACCCAGTCGACAAAAGGTGATGATCTGTGAGCCGCAGAGTCTCGCTGAAGAACTCGATTGTGCCCGGCAGATTTTTACCAGACTAGCTACACTGGCATTTCGACGTCCACTGGAGAATGCCGATCTGGAAGCGCCCATGCAGTTCTATGCCCAGGCCAGGGAACAGGGCAGCTTTGATGCGGGTATCAAGAATGGTATGGTGGCTATACTGGCCAGCCCCAAATTCTTGTATCGTACGGAATTGCCCCCGGCAGGGAGCCAGCCCGGCGAAGTCTATACGATCAGCGATCACGCGCTGGCCTCCCGACTCTCGTTCTTTCTCTGGAGCTCTCCTCCGGACACTGAACTGATTACCCTGGCGTCCCGCCAGGAACTTTCCGATCCGGAAATTCTAGATGCCCAGATTGACCGGATGCTGGCTGATTCACGAGCCAGTGCCTTGGTGGATAATTTCGTGTTTCAGTGGCTGGGACTGCGTGGGCTCTATGAGGTAAATCCTGACACTGAAATATTCCCACGTTATGACAGCGGCCTTCGTGATGACCTGATTGAAGAACTGCAGCGGTTTATCAGCAGCGTATTAATTGAAGACAGAAGCATCATTGAATTGCTGGACGCAGACTACACCTTTGCTAATGAGCGGTTGGGGCTCCACTATGGACTGGCAGATATTCGCGGTGACCAGTTCCGTCGGGTGCAGCTTGAGAATGAAGAACGCCATGGACTGCTGGGAAAAGGAGGCTTGCTGATGTTGACGTCCTACGCAAACCGCACATCGCCGGTAGTCCGTGGTGCCTATATCATGGAAAAACTGATGGGTGTGGAACCCGCGTCACCACCACCAAATGTTGAGGCCTTTCCGGAGACACCGGAAGGCTCTGCAGTTTCGCTGACAGTCCGAGAGCGTCTGGAATCACATCGGGCCAATCCAACTTGTGCAGGTTGTCACGATGTCATGGATCCGCTGGGGCTGGCGCTTGAAAATTTTGATGCCATTGGTGCCTGGAGAGACCGGGACAGTGATGCCGGCAACGTGTTGATCGACGCTTCCGGCAGTCTTGCCAGTGGTCAAGCGATCAATGGGGTGAATGATCTGCGTGAAGCGCTGTTACGGAATCCTGAGCAGTTTGTCCAGATCTTCACCCGCAATTTATTGACCTATGCCCTGGGTAGGACAGTAGAATTCCATGACATGCCTGCCGTACGGGAGATTGTCAGAACCGTGGCGAATGAGGATTACAGATTTTCATCCATTGTCAGAGGTGTGATTAACAGCGACCAGTTTCTCATGTCGGCTGTGCCTGACCCTGAGCTATCGGTGGCAGAGCAGTAAAGCAAAAGGGAGTGACTCATGTTTATCAGTAAAAAGCATCTTCCCCGCCGTACCTTTCTGCGCAATCTGGGGGTGGGGGTAGGCCTGCCTCTGCTTGATGCGATGATTCCGGCAGCGACAGCGCTGGCACAGACTGCAGCGAGTGCCCCGCCAAGGATGGGCTTTATCTATTTTCCGCATGGTGCGGTGATGAGCAACTGGACGCCAGATCAGCAAGGCCGTGACTTTGAATTGAAGTCGATACTGCAGCCTCTTGCGCCTTTCAAGAATGCGCTCACCATAGTCTCCGGTCTGGAAAACAAACGAGCCAATGGTCCGGTCCATGCAATCACACCAGGTACCTGGTTGCATGGCAACAGTCCCAGAGTCAGTCACGATCCCTACGGTGGCACAACGATTGATCAGATTGCTGCCCAGCATATCGCGCAGGACACGCCGTTGCCTTCCATTGAAGTGGCGACTGAATTGACCGGGGGATCAGGGCAGTGTGACCGTGATTATGGCTGCTCCTATGGCGCAACGATTTCTTTCCGTACACCCAGTACGCCCTTGCCCATGGAAAATAATCCACGCAAGCTGTTTCAGACCCTTTTCGGGGTCGGTGATTCTGCGGAAGAGCGTGCTGCGATCGCGGACCAGACCAAATCAGTACTTGATCTGATTATGGAACAGACTCATGCACTCAACAATCAGCTAGGCGCAGCAGACAGGGTCATTCTCAGTGATTACCTGGAAAGTGTGCGGGAAATCGAGCGCCGAATTCAGAAATCGGCGGATCACGACTTGTCCAATGTTGAATTGCCTGACGCACCACTCGGGATTCCTGCTGAATTTGATGAACACATCAATCTGCAGTTTGATCTGATTACCCTAGCCTGGCAGGCCGACATGACCCGGATTGCATCCATGATGATGGCCGCGGAGGTCAGCACCAAGACTTATAACCACATTGGTATCTCCGATGCCTTCCATCCGCTGTCACACCACCAGAATGATCCGGCCAAGATAGCCCGATTGGTAAGAGTACAGGAATATCATTCCCGCGTGTTTGCGCGTTTTGTCCAGAATCTTGCTGACACGCCAGCCGGGGATGGTTCGCTGCTGGATAACAGTATCATTCTATACGGCAGCAACATGAGTAACAGTAATGCCCACGATCATTTCCCATTGCCCTCGGCAATAGTCGGTACAGGTGGTGGCCGCATCAGGGGCGGGCAGCACCTGGTCTATCCGGATTACACCCCGGTATCCAATCTCATGCTGACGCTGATGGACAGGATCGGGGTGGAGTTGGATTCCCTGGGTGACAGCACCGGTCGCTTTGCCGAGGTTTAATAGATGCATCGCAGACTTTTGTCTTTCCTTATACTTACCTGTCTGGGCAATGTGTTGGTTGAGCCAGGGCTGGCACAGGATGATTTGCTACAGCTCGCCAGTCGAGGGGAAACCCAAACAGTCCTGTCATCACTGGAATTCCAGTCTTCGGTCGATGCCATGCAGGCGGACGGGACCAGTCTGCTGCATTGGGCAGTTTACTATGATGATGCAGCGCTGGTACTCAGACTGCTCAGTCTGGGAGCGGATCCAGCGCTGGCAAATGACTATGGGGCAACGCCGCTTTCACAGGCTGCAGTCACCGGAAACCCGGGTATTATCAGGGCTTTGCTTGAAGCCGGGGCAGATCCGGATGAGCGATCGGCTGATGATCAGACCGCCTTGATGATACTTGCACGAACGGATAATCTGGACGCCGCACAAGTCCTGCTGGATGCTGGGGCCGACGTCAACGCAGCAGAGAGCTTCCGTGGCCAGACAGCGCTTATGTGGGCGGCTGCCCAGAAGCGACCACAAATGCTCAAACTATTACTGGATCACGGCGCAGATCCGAATGCGCGTTCGACACCAAATAACTGGCCGCGACAAGTGTCTGCTGAGCCCCGAATGAAGTTTTTGCCCTCTGGCGGCCTGACACCTTTGCTCTATGCAGCCCGTGAAGGGTGTACTGAATGTGTCAGCTATCTGCTGGATGCCGGGGCTGATATTCATGCGGACGACCCGGAAGGCATCACCCCGCTGATCATGGCCTGTCTCAATGCCCATTGGGATTCGGCGCGTCTTCTGGTAACAGCAGGCGCCATTATTAATGAATGGGATATCTATGGCCGCTCTCCGCTGTATGCAACGGTCGATTACAATACGGTGCCGCACGGCGGGAGACCCGACAAATTATCTGATGATCTCACCTCAAATCTGGAATTCATGCAGATGCTGCTCGAAGGGGGTGCAAACCCTAATCTGCAATTAAAAATCTTTCCCCCATATCGCGATCTTGGAGCCGATCGTGTAAGCCGTGGAGACCGATTTTTACTGGTTGCCGGAGCAACGTCCCTGTTAAGAGCAGCCAGGGGTGCAGATTTAGAAGCGATTGAGCTCCTGCTTCGATTTCATGCCCTGATCGATTTACCCAATGAAAATGCAACCACTCCCCTGATGGTAGCAGCGGGTTACGGGGTTGGTGATGCGGATACCAGAGGACGTTTCAGGACTGAAGCTGATGCTTTACCTGCAACCCGTTTGCTGCTTGAGCATGGCGCATCGGTCAACCATCAGGACAATACTGGCAGCACCGCACTGCATGGAGCGGCGCAGCTCGGTTGGTCGCAAATGGTATCACTGCTGCTGGAGTTTGGTGCGGATGCGTCGATTGAAGATGCTACTGGCAGTACTCCACTGGATTATGCGCTTGGTCGGGGAGGCCGTTATCGGGAGGGGGGAGGTGGCCCTGTTTTCCTGGAGACAGCCGTCATACTGGAATCCACTCTGACATTAATGTCCAATCCATAAAATCTCCAGAATTTTCGCCTCAGACAATGTATTGCTGGCGCCAATCTTCCAGAAATTCAAGAAACACTTTCAATTTGGGAGGTAACCAGGAGCGGCTGTGATAGAGCACAAATATGCTTTTTGGTGCGATCTGGCATTCAGGTAGGACTTCAACCAATGAACCGCTCTCCAGTTCCCGGGTAACGGCAATGTTGGGCAGAAGGCCGACTCCGAGGTCTTTCTGTACCGCCTTGATGCAGGCGTCCAGATAATTGATGCGTACTCGGTTATTGGACACGATATGTAATTCCTTGCCATCTTCAATGATCGGCGGAGTATTGGAGTAAGCCTGGATCAGTTCGTGGGCCTCCATATCCTTGAGCGTCCTGATAGGACTCTGTTTTGCCAGATAACTTCGAGTCGCGTAAAAGCCCAGATGAACATCAAACAGCTTCTTTGCGATCAGGTTAGAATCTTTCAGGGTGGCGTCGGCAACGAGGAGGGAAGCATCATAACTTTCTTTAATAATATCAATAGGTTCTAGAGTTAAGTTAACATCGAGTTTAACCTTTGGATACTTCTCCAGAAAGACAGTAAAAAGTTCATCAAATATAATTCTGCCCAGACCTGGCGGCAGGACCAGCTTCAGGATGCCCTGTGGTTCGGTATTAAAGGTGGTTATGAACTGATTGGCTTCTTCGGCTTTTTGGACAATTTCCTGACAATATTTGAAATAGTCCTGACCGATCTCGGTAAGGGCTACATGCCGTGTATTGCGATAAAGCAGTTTGGCTCCCAGTGAGCGTTCCAGCTCGCTGACTTTATTGCTAACGGTGGACTTCTTGACCCCTAGCGTCTCAGCAGCCGTGGTAAAGCTACTGTTCTCTGCTACCTTGCAAAAGGTCATCATGGCGTTTAAATCGAGCTTGGTTTTCATAAATTTTGCATTTTTTTCATGTCTACTATCAACCGACAATGATTTCTAAGAACTTTTTTAGTCTCTGCTGGAGCTTAATGCAGGCCGAAACCTGAATGCATAAACAGTATTTATGAGGGGCTTATGCTCCAGATTAAGTCAGGCAGAGGTGTTAAACTAGCTTTTACTCGTGCTCACTTGGGCTGTATAATCAGCAGTTTAGCAAGATTGTATATGGAAATGAACAGACTATTAAAATTGTTTTAGTTGTGTTTTTGTCCCGCGCCATATTAATGTGCACTGCATATTTGGGGGTGCAAATCCACAGCATTAATCAATAAATAGAGGTAGGTGGATCAAGCATGTTCTATTTACAAAACATCACTATGAATCAAATGACCAAAGTTATGAAAAATACACATCAAGGCCTGCTTGCAGGCATCACTAAAACTGCTTTGACACTATCTCTGCTAGCTGCTGGCGGACAAAGTTTTGCCCAGAGCGCGGCCTTGTCAGAGCACCAGGAAACGATTGAGACCTATTGCTATGAATGCCATAACTATGTCGATTTTTCCGGTGGTGTAGCTCTGGACCTGATGGAGCTCGATAATTTGGCACCGGATGCTGAGACCTGGGAGCATGTCATTACCAAATTACGTGGCCATATAATGCCGCCGATTGGACAGCCCCGTCCGGATGAAGAGACTTATGACAGTCTGGCTGGCTGGCTGGAAGGCGAGATGGATCTGTTGGCATCGGAATATCCACAGGCTGGCAGACCAGGTCTGTATCGACTCAACAGAACAGAATACGCCACTGTCATTCGCGATATTCTGGGTCTGGAAGTGAGCGCCGATATTGAAGCCACCTTGCCGCCTGACAACACCAGTTACGGTTTTGACAATATTGCTGACATTCTGGGCGTATCTCCGACGCTGCTCGAAGGCTATTTGGCCGCTGCTGACCGTATCTCGGCCATTTCAGTTGGCGACCCGGCTTTCCCACCAGAGCAGGTACAGTATCCGGCCAGCATGTCCCTGTCACAGAATCAGCACATGGACGGCTTGCCTTTCGGTACACGTGGAGGCCTGTCGGTAGAGCACACTTTCCCGCTGGATGGTATCTATGAAATCAATACCTCATTCCTGGCGAGCAGTCTGGATGCCCTGATGGGCTTGCAGTACCCCCATCAGTTTGAGGTTTCCATCGACGGACAGCGCGTTAAGCTGGTCACTATCGGTGGTCCTGCGGACTATACCCTGGTGCTGGAGAATTCAGCATTGGCGCTGGATGCCATTAACCAGCGTACCCAGGTAAGAATGCCTATTACTGCAGGTACTCATGAAGTCACAGTGACTTTTCTGGCCAAATCCGGTGCCCTGGAAATGGATCAGTTGGAGCCTTTCGAAAGGGGCCATTTCGATGCGGTATATATCGGCGGTAACCCCGCTGTAACCAATCTAGAAATTGCCGGCCCCTTCAATGGCCGTGCCCCCAGCCAATTGACAGGAACCCGTGAAAAAATCTTCACTTGCTATCCGAATTCAGTGGCTGAAGAGCGAGCCTGTGCCGAGCAGATTTTCACCAACCTGGCAGGACAGGCCTATCGCCGTCCGCTGGAGCAGGACGATATCGACACCTTGGTGGATTTTTTCCTGGCTGGTCGAGAAGACAAGGGTACCTTTGATGCAGGTATTCAGATGGGACTGCGTCGTATGCTGATGGATCCGGATTTTCTGTTCCGTTTTGAAGTAGAGCCGGTTAATGTGCAGCCGGGTGAAAATTTCAGAATTGATGACATAGCACTGGCTTCAAGGCTGTCATTCTTCCTGTGGAGTTCTGTCCCAGATCAGGAGTTGATCAGTCTGGCAGAGCAAGGCTTGCTAAGAGATCCACGTGTGCTGGATGAACAGGTGGTTCGTATGCTGGAAGATCCCCGTGCCAACGCACTGGTTGAAAACTTTGCGGGCCAGTGGTTGCAGCTGCGCAACCTGGAAAGCAGGGCGCCTGACTTTGTTGCCTTTCCTGACTTCGACGAAAACCTGCGAAATGCCTTCCTTCAGGAGACATCGCTGTTTTTCGAAAGTGTCATGCGCGAAGACCGCAATGTGGTTGACCTGATGACTGCTGATTATACTTATTTGAATGAAAGACTCGCTCTTCATTACGGTATTGACGGTATTTATGGTGATCACTTCCGTCGTGTAGATATGGATGGACACCCTGAGAGGGGCGGCCTGCTTGGTCAGGGTAGCATCCTGATGGTGACTTCGTTCCCGCACAGAACTTCACCAGTAGTCCGTGGTAAGTGGATTCTGGATAACATTCTGGGTGCCGAGCCTGCCGATCCGCCCGATAATGTACCGGCTCTGACTGAAAATGATGCTGATGCCATTGACATTCGCTCTATGCGAGAGCGTCTGGCCGACCATCGTGCAGATCCAGCCTGTTCATCCTGTCACAACATCATGGATCCGATTGGTCTGGCTCTGGAAAAATTTGATGGTATTGGTCGCTGGAGAGACCTCGATGAAGGTGGCATTCCAATCGATTCATCCGGGCAGATGGCCGATGGCACACCCGTTAATGGACCGATTGCTCTTAAGGAAGCATTAATCCAAGAAGAAGGCATGTTCGTACATACCTTTATCGATCGTATGTTGACCTATGCGATTGGTCGCGGTCTTGAGTATTATGACAAGCCGACTATTCGTTCGATTGCCCGTGCAGCAGAGGAAGAAGATTACCGATTCTCTGTGATTGTGCAGGAAATTGCCAAATCACTGCCTTTCCAGTGGAAGCAGGCAGAGATGGAAGAGGCTGGACAAGTGGCTGCCAGCGTTCGAAATTGATTTATTAAGGTAGTAAAAACAAGTAAAGTAGGAGCTAACAATAAAAACAAGAGCTGAAGCATTACAAAATTAACAGCAAAGGTAGATAACAAAAGGAGAAATCCAAAATGATGATATTCAAGAAAGCATTACCAAGACGTACCATGTTACAGGGTGCAGGTACTGCAGTTGCATTACCCTTTTTAAGCGCCATGGTTCCAGCCATGAAAGCAATGGGGCAGGATGCTGTTGCTCCCAAACGCGCTGGATTCGTCTATGTTCCTCATGGATTCATCATGACTGATGAGGCTAACTGGTGGACGCCGGCTACTGTGGGTGACAATTTTGAGATGAGCCGCACGCTTAAGCCTCTGGAAAACTACAGAAATTACATGACGGTTGTCAGTGGTCTGCGTGGCGCTGATGGTGTTGGACAGCATACAGGTGCACCGACTGCCTGGTTGACTGATACCTACCCGAAGAAAACACAGGGTGCCGATCTGGAGTCAGGTACTTCCATTGACCAGGTCATTGCCAATCACATCGGGCAGAGCAATATTTTCCCGTCCATGCAGTTGGCTATTGAAGATGTCAGCGCGTTGGTAGGAACCTGTGATGCCGGTTACAGCTGTGCCTATCTGGATACGGTGTCCTATGCTTCACCGATCAATCCGCTACCAACGCAGATTAATCCTCGTACGGTATTTGAGCGAATGTTTGGTGGTACCGGTACCGCCGAGCAGCGTTTGGCCCGTATGCAAGAAAACCGCAGTATTCTTGACTCGGTTCTTGAGCAGGCTAGCCGTACAGAAACTGCACTAAGTGGTGAAGATCGCGTTCGTCTTCAGGACTTTCTGGAAAATATCCGTGAAGTTGAGCGTCGCATTCAGAATGCCGAAGCCCGCTCTGGAGATTTGGCTGCAACTGCACCAGATTCACCCATGGGTATTCCGCAGGACTTTGAAGAGCATGTTGGCCTGATGTTTGACCTGCTGCATGTGGCCTACCAGGCAGATATTTCTCGAGTATTCACCTTCATGATGGCGCGTGACCTGAGCCAGATTAGCTATCCTCAGATTGGTGTGCCTGATCCACATCACTCCATTTCACATCACCAGAATTCTGAAGAAACCATGATGAAACATCATCTGGTGAATGTGTATCATATGGAACAGTTTGCCAAGTTTGTTGACAAACTGGCCAATACGCCTGATGTCGAAGGTTCTCTGCTTGATAACAGCCTGCTGCTTTATGGTAGCGGCATGAGCAACGGTAACCAGCATACCAAGTTCGATATTCCTGGTGTGATTGTCAGTGGTCTGGTTCGTGGTAACCGTCACATTGCGATTGAAGATCGCATGCGTACGATTGGCCAGATGCACCTCGATATCGCTCACACCTTTGGTGTTGAACTGGAAGACTTTGGCCGAGCCCAGGGTCGCACAGTAGGCTTATTGTCCTAAGAAAGTATTTGGAGCGTCTTATGTTTAAGATGAAAAAACTGTCTGCATCCATTCTGATACTTGCCATGGCTGGTTCAGGTGCGGCCCTGGCTCAGGTTGACTATTCCTATGCAGAGCTGGAAACAGCTCTGCAGCAGGGCTTTGATGTTAACTGGACTGAGGCTGATGGAACTACCTTGCTGATGCATGCCATCTACAATCAGGAGCGTGACAAAGCTCGTCTGTTGATTCAGCAGGGTGCTAATGTCAATGCCAGCAATCGCTATGGAGCGACAGCACTGTATCTGGCAGCCCAACAGGGTCTGGATGATATCGGTATCTTGCTGATGTCTGCAGGGGCCAATACCATGACTACAACGCCGGATGGCGAGACCTTGCTGATGACAGCAGCCGCTGCCGGAAGTGTACGACTGGTCAGAGCCTTGTTGGCAGATGATCCAGAAAACATGATGCTGGGCCTGGACCCCAATCAGACAGAAGCCTGGAAAGGCCAGACAGCACTGATGTGGGCAGCAGCTCGCGGACATGTCGAGGTGATGGAAGCGCTGATTGAAGCTGGAGCAGATGTTGATCTGCGTTCCGCCTATGTCAAAGTTCCTGAAGTAGACCCTGATAAACGCCAGGGTGGTTTTGTTTACCCGGATATTCCTCCTGGCAGATTGTCTGCTTTACATTTTGCTGCTCGCGAAGGTCAGCTGGCAGCTGTGCAGGCGCTGATTGATGCTGGTGCTGATCTGGATCTGGTTGATGAGAAAGGTTCAAATGCACTGGTTCTGGCTGCACTTAATGGCCATTTTGATGTGGCTGGTGCTTTGCTGGAAGCAGGTGCTGATCCCAATATCAAGGATGAGTATGGTCGTAGTGTCCTGTTTGTTGCTACTGACATAAATACCTTGGATGCCAACCCGCGTCCCGGTCCTAAAATACTGAGCACACTAAGAGCGCCTGATATTGTGGCGCTGGCGCTGGAGAAAGGTGCTGATCCCAATATTCAGCTGGATACTGGTTTGCCCAGTTGGCTGTCACAGGGTGCTGGGCATAATGGCTTGCTGAACAAAGGGGCTACCCCGTTTTTCAGAGCTGCAATGTCTGGTGATTTGGCCATCATGAATCTACTGCTTGAAGCAGGTGCTGATCCAAATCTGGCAACTGATATCAGAGAAGGCAGACCGGGTGGATTTTTCACCCCTCAGGGTGGCACCACGCCATTTATGGCTGCAGCCGGTTTGGGTTGGCGAGAAGCAATCAGTCGTGGTCGTGAAGCTGATGCAGTGACGACACTGGATATGCTGCTAAATCAATATGATGCTGAGATTAATTCCAGTAACCAGAAAGGTGAAACAGCATTGCACGGTGCGGCCCATCGCGGTTCTGAAGCGATCACTCGATTCCTGCTTGAACATGGAGCAGATGTCAGAGCATTGACCAATGAAGGAGGCTCTGTGCTGGATATTGCACAAGGAAATCCTGATTATACCAATCGTGCAACGCCCAAACCTGAAGTGGTTGCACTGCTAGAAAGTTACATGACAGCAGCAGATTATGAAGCGATCGAGGCTGGTAAAGCTCGCATAGAAGAGGAAAAGGCAGCTCAAGAAGCTGAAGAAGAAGCTTCTGACGAATAAACTGCAACGTTTGTTATCTATCCTTTTTAAGGCCGGCAGAAGTAATTCTCCGGCCTTTTTGTTTATTGCCTAGTTCAGAACATATGTTGTAGTCTTCGAGTAAAACCATACACAAAGTATTTAAGAGAAGGGGAATCAATATGTCGATCAATAATCAGCTCAGTAGACGTCGTTTTATGAATCACGGCCTTGTCGGTGCCGGTGGTTTGTATCTGGGTACTCAGGCGCCACTTTTGATGGCACAGGATGCGAGTCTTGCTTCAGTTGGCAGTACTGTTGCCACCCGCTATGGCCGGGTGCGCGGATTGCGCAGAGAGGGCGTTGAACAATTCTGGGGAGTACCTTACGGTGCTGATACAGCAGGAGCCAACCGTTTCATGCCGCCGCAACCCGCTCAGGCCTGGACGGGTGTCAGGGATGCCTTCCAAATTGGTAACCGTTGCTGGCAGGGTCCAAATGCCTTTGAACCTTCACCGGTTGTTCTTGCCATGAATCGGCTGGAAACGGAGAGTGAAGCCTGCTTGAATCTGAATGTATTTACACCGGCAGCGGATAATGGCTCACGACCTGTAATGGTTTGGATGCATGGAGGAGGCCATCGTTTTGGTTCCGGCAATTACCTGATGTATGACGGAACCCTATTGGCTAAATCACAGGATGTCGTGGTTGTTTCAGTGTCCCATCGTCTTAATATCTTTGGCTATATGCACCTAGCAGATATCGGTGGCGAAAAATGGGCACAGTCGACCAATGTCGGCACTCAGGATCTTGTCGCTGCGTTACAGTGGGTTCAGGATAATATCAGTGAATTTGGAGGGGATCCTGATCGTGTCACCATATTTGGTCAGTCTGGTGGTGGTGGTAAAACAACTTCATTGATGGGAGTTCCTTCAGCAGCAGGCCTATTTCACCGCTGTATCGCTCAGAGTGGTTCCGCCATGCGTGGACAAGCCGCAGATGATGCGACTGAGGCAGTACAGAGATATCTAAGCAAGCTGGATATATCGGCTGGTCAACTCGATCGTCTGCAGACATTGACGCCGCAGCAGATCATGGATGCCCTCTATGGCGACCCTGAGCTGCGTTCTTTCCCGATGGGGCCGGTTGTAGACGGTAATTTTATTCCGAGACACCCCTGGGACCCCACAGCGCCAGCGTATTCTGCTGATGTGCCTTTCATGGCGGGCTCGACAGAAACAGAAAATGGCTGGGTTGGCCCACCTCCTTACGAGCTGGAAGATGCAGACATGCTTGAGCTATTCAGCTCTCGGCTTGCCAATGGCGATGCCCAGCAGGGTTCGGTACTGGTTGAGCTGTATCGTGAGAAATTCCCGGAGCGTCGTAATCGGATGTTGTGGCTAACAGCCGAGTCAGATAACACAAGGCGCTGGAATGCCCAGCAAATGAACAAGCTTAAATACGAACAGGGCTCTGCTCCGAGTTATTTATATCTGTTTAACTGGTATTCCCCCGTCCATAATGAGCGTATGGGGTCATACCATACTCTGGAGATACCTTTCGTTTTCAACAATGTGGATGTTGCCGCTTCAATGACTGGAGCAGATCAGTATCGCTATCATTTAGCGCATGTCATGAGTGGTGCCTGGGCTGCTTTTGCCAGAACCGGAGACCCCAATCACGGCGATATGCCACACTGGCCGGCTTTTACGACAGAAAATTATCCGACAATGATGTTTGGCGATGAAGTGTATGCTGCCAACGATCCGAATCGGGATCAGCGATTGGCGCTGGAGTCATTAAGAGCCTGAGCATAAAGGCTGAGGAAAAAGGCTGAATCGATCATTCAGCCTTTTTTTTGCCTGCAGATTAAGTCCCACAAAATTTTATAGTGGAAGCACCGGTTTTCAAGCAGGTAAAAAAAGCCGGATTTTTAGTCCGGCTCAAGCATCGCTCTCAGGGATGGAAATTGTCGTAAGCTGTTTTGATTCCTTTAGGCACTTTGCTCCCAGTTGAAATTGTCGCGTTCACTCTCTGCCTGTTCTAACCACCACTCTATATTGGGATTGCTTAACAGAGTATGAATGTAATCACAGGATTTTTTTGTTAATTCCGCACCATAGGTCTTCAGTGCGATAATCATGGGGGCGATCATGCAATCGGCAATACAGAACTGGCCAAACAAATATGACCCTCCATCGCCATAGCTGGAGCGACAGGAGTAAATTATCGCATCCAGCCTGGCGATCTCTTCTTCGATGAAGCCGGAGATTTTCATTTTCGATTGCAATTGGCAGTTCATGGGCCAGTCCTTTTTGAAATGCTGAAAATCCGAGTGCAATTCATTGGAGATGGATCGTGCTGCCGCTTTTTTTTTCTGGTTCAAGGGCCAGGCTCGAGATTCCAGAAAAGTTTCATTAATGTATTCGCAGATCGCCAGAGAATCCCAGACTTTGATGTCTTCGTGCAGAAGTACAGGCAATTGTAGGCTGGGAGAAACCATTGCAATTTTTTCAACACTGTCATCCTGAAAGAGTTTGATGAAACATTCTTCATAAGGGACATCAAACTCGTTCAGTAACAGCCAGGCTCGTAAGGAGCTGGAAGAGTAGTTTCGATCACCGCTAACCAGTCTTGGTAGGTCCATTTTATTCTCCTGTACAAAGCCTTTTGTGCTCATTGTTTGCTCAGTGTGATCAAGTCGCCATTGGCAGACTGCAGTTCGATATTGACTCGGCGGTCAAAGAAATAGCTTTCGGGGTTGTCGATCTCGCTGAGACTCTGATTCTCACCAAAAGCGCCGGTACTGATTTGTTCTGCGTTAATGCCATAAGACAGTAGGGCTCTTACTACAGAATCGACACGTTGTTCTGACAGGCGCTGGTTATCTGCGTTACTTCCTCTTGGATCGGCATAACCTGTAACCAAGATTCGGGGGTTTTCAATTTCTCTGGAGAGTTCCGCCAGATTAGCCAGGGACTGTAGATAGTGTTGCTCGATCTGAGCCGAATTAGTCTGGAAATGAAGGGACAGTGCAGTGTCTCCGCAACAGTTAATAGTGTTTTCCAGCTCATTAATCTGCTGACTCAGACTAACACGCTGCAGACTGATGGCTTCAAGTTCCCGCATGGCGCTCTGATACCTTGCTTCCAGTTCGCCCTGTTGATCCTGCATGGCGATTAATTCACGCTGTGCCTGATTTAAATGTAGTGTTAGGGCTTCTTTTTGGTCCTGCTCATTACTGAGTGTTGTACCTAGCAGGCCAAAACCAGCAAGGGCAATGGCACCAGGAGGGCCAGCAATCAGTCCGCCAAGAATGGCACCACCGATAAAACCGACGGTTTCCTTTTGAGTATCATCATGCCTCATCTCTGCCAATTCGCTGGCTGGCGCAGCAATTGCTGTATTGATAGCGGTAAATACCAGTGAAGCCAGGATCAGGGGTAAAAGTACATTGGTTTTAGTCATCTCATAATCTCCTCAGGTTGTTGACTAGCTCTTGTGTTCCTGGCTGTGTATTTAAAGGCGAGTGTAGTACTTTTTATGGGGCTAATAAGGGCTATGCACTGATCAAATATGGCAAGATTATGGCAATTGCCAGCTGTGCCATAATGCCTGCTGCAAAGCGCTTTGCTATTCATGTATAGTGCATAAAAATCAATTACTTGTGTAAATCACTATGAGTCGAAGAATCGCGATTGTTGAAGATGAGGCGGCCTTGCGCGAGAACTATACCGATGTCCTGCGGAAACAGGGGTATGAGGTGACGAGTTACCCCAATAGAAAAAAAGCCATGGAAGCCTTTGAAGTCCGGCTGCCCGACCTGGCTGTGATTGATATCGGGCTGGAGGAGGAAATTGATGGAGGCTTCAAACTTTGCCAGACCCTGCGTTCCATGTCCGAGACTTTACCGATTATTTTCCTGACGGCCAGGGACAATGATTTTGATACGGTCAGTGGGCTGCGCATGGGTGCTGATGATTATCTGAGCAAGGATATCAGCCTGCCTCATCTGAGTGCGCGTATTGCAGCTCTGTTTCGCCGCCTGGATGCTCAGGGCAAACCGACCGAGCCGGATAAGTTGCTTGAGCGAGGTGATTTACTGATTGACCTGAGCCGTCTGACAGTTACTTGGAAAGGGGAGCTGATCACTCTTACTATCACAGAGTTCTGGATGTTGCATGCCCTGGTTAAATTTCCAGGGCATGTTAAAAGCCGGGATGCGCTGATGCAGGAATCAAAAATATTTGTTGATAACAGTACCATTACCTCCCATGTTAAAAGGATTCGCAAGAAATTTATTCAGGTGGATTTCAGCTTTGACTGTATTGATACAGTTTATGGTATGGGATACCGCTGGAGCACCGAAGGGCCAGATTAATGTCCTCTCTGCTTAAAAAATTGTCCAGTATCCGAACCCGTCTGGTTCTGGTGTCCAGTTTTTTACTGGTTATTCCCTGGCTCGGTTATCGCTACATTTTAGAGATGGAAGGTTATTTGAGTCGTGCTCAGGAGCAGACGGTGCTTGGCACGGCCAGAGCCTTGGCAACAGCACTGAGCGAAAGACCTGAGCTGTTTAATGACAGCACTTATAGTCGTGCAACAGAAGGCGGGGATCTTTATGTATATCCGGTGTTTTATCCGTTGGCAATTGATGATGGCAACTTGCTGGATTGGCGCGATTACCAGCAATACGAACAGCATTATGAAGAAGGCAGTACCAATGCGAATCCGGCCAATGCGCTAACCTCGTTCAGAACAGCCAGCCTGCCAGGTGATCCCTTGAGCTTTCGGTTGATGCTGGGAGAGTACAACCGATCCCTGTTTGCATACCTGAGGGTGATTGATGACAACATCGTATTGCGCGATAGGGAAAGTCTGCGGGTTGACCGCAGTGACAGCTTGAGACTGGCATTCATCAATGCAGATGGCGCCTTTGAGCGTTATGTGATTTCCCCGTATGACGATGAATTTATTTACCCCTATCGCATTGGTAATGACATTACTGATATTTCCAGTCTGCAATATGAACCCCGTATCACAGGGCGTTGGACCAAGAGGCCTGACGGATATGAAGTAGAGTTGCGCCTTCCTCTGGAGATGTTGGGGGACCGGTTGGCGATATCGGTGTTTGATGTGGATGAAACTGATGAACGGCGACTGGCGGCTATTGTTTCTACCGCTGGCGTCAATAATCCTGAAGAATTGGGTAGTTTACGACGCCCGACACCTGAAATTGATCGTATCATTTCGGCAATGGGTTTGAGCAATTCACGTGTGCAGGTTGTAGACCGTAGTCAGCGGGTTTTGCTCAGTGAAGGCGATATACAGAATGCCAGTGGGTTGATGCTGGATGACAGTCCCGCAAGTGAATCCGGTTTATGGAGCGTGCTGAAGGAATCGCTGCTCAGACCCTTGTATAACCAGATATTGAGCAAACCGATTTCAAATTTTGTCGATGAGCTTTATCAGGCCGGCACTCTGGATGGAGAATACATAATCTCAGCCTTGCAGGGCGTGCCTAACACGACTTTCAGAACGCTAGAAGATGGGGAAACACGAATTCTGGCCGCTGCCTTTCCGATTATGGATGATGGCCAGGTTCTGGGTGCAGTGCTAGTCGATCAGAACATGAACGGTATCCGGACCTTTCGTAATCAGGCGCTGGAATTACTCTTTGATACCATGCTCGGCATTATGTTGTTGGTGATCACAGTGCTGTTTCTGTTTGCTTCGGCTCTGATCTCTCGACTGCGCTCCCTGCGCAATCAGGCTGAACAGATCATCGATGATAGCGGGCGTATACATAACACCATTCTGGCATCAAGAAGCAGCGATGAGATTGGAGATCTGAGTAGAAGTTTTGCCAATATTCTGGATCGCTTGACGCAATATACACATTACCTGGAAAACATGTCTTCCCGGCTTTCTCATGAGTTAAGGACGCCCGTAACAGTAGTTCGCTCCTCGCTAGAAAATTTGCGCATGGCGGCAAATGAGCAGGAATCAGACACCTATATTCGTCGTGCGGAGGAGGGAATTGCCAGGCTCAACCTGATATTGACCAATATGAGTGAAGCGTCACGCCTCGAACAGATTCTCAAATCGTCCGAGAAGGAAAAAATTGATCTGAGTAAAATCATTGCGGCCTGTGTTGAAGGTTATTCTCAAATCTATCCATATGTCACATTCCAAAAAGAGATATCAGACACTCCTGTCATTATAGAGGGTAACGCAGACTACATTGTCCAGTTGATGGACAAGCTGATTGCCAATGCGGTTGAGTTTTCGTTTGAAGATAAGCCGATCAGAATAAAATGTGTCAACCAGGATAACGAAGCGGTTATCAGTGTGGTCAATTCAGGGCCTTATTTGGCAGAAGAAATGAAAGACAGAATTTTTGATTCGATGGTTTCGATGCGACCAGAAGGCAAGAAAACCCAGCCTCATCTTGGCATGGGTTTACATATTGCACGCATGATTACGGATTATCATGGGGGAGATATCTATGCTGATAACCTGCTGGATGAAAAAGGTGTCATCGTTGTCTTGAGAATTCCGCTGTCACCTTGAATCGGCTTAACTTCTACGGGGCGTTTTTTTAGCTTTTCACAAGGGTTGATGCCTGGCATATAAATAGCATGATAATTTCAGATAGATATCATGATGAATTTCTTTTTCAGTTAATTCGTCATTACTTAATTGAAAATTAATTTGTTACAAGCGAATTTAATTGAATATTAGCTGCTCGAGGTCTAGGATATTTGATATCTAAAGGTAAAGGATCTGTCTTTAGCAGGTAAGTTCAACCCATGCTTAATCGTACGCTTATATTTCTGATGCTGACAGGCCTTAATTTTCATGTGCCTGTGCTGGCTAATAATCTCCCTGATTATTCAGATCTTGTTCAAGCTGTAATCCCGAGTGTTGTCACCATCATGAGTTCTGGGGATCAGGGCTCCTCACTCACCCAGTTAAATTCTTCTGCCGCCGAAAATGACGCTCATGTACCGTTTTTTTTAAATACTGCTGCATCCAATACGGGGTCCGGTTTTGTTTTATCGGATGACGGTTTGATTTTAACAAATGCGCATGTGGTTCAGAATGCACAGTTTATTTCTGTACAAATGTACGACGGCTCCACTTATATGGCAGAAGTCGTTGGTCGTGATGATGTTTTGGATCTTGCCTTGCTGAAAATTCATGCAATTGAGTTGAAACCCGTTACTATGAATCGTGATCAGCAAAGCCTTCGTGTAGGGCAGAGTGTCTTGGGAATCGGGTCTCCCTATGCATTTGAATATTCAGTGACGACAGGCATTGTCAGTTTTTTGGGTAGAACACTTTCCAGTGCCGGAATGCGAAATCATCAAGTAAGCTACATCCAGACCGACATGATGATTCATCCAGGAAATTCAGGCGGTCCCATTATCAATGCTGAGGGTCAGGTCATTGGGATGAGCTCCCGTATATTTTCTACTACGGGTGCTGCCATGGGTATTTCATTCGGGATACCGGCTAATATCATCGATCAGGTTGTTAAACGCATGCTCAACATCCACGATAATTCATTCACCCCGCTGGGATTGCTAACTGTTAGTATTCCTCCGGAACAGGCAATTCGTTACGGATTGCAGAAAAATTTTGGGGCACTTGTTACCAACGTAGATCCAGAAAGTCTTGCCGGTAAGAGTGGCCTGAAGGCAAATGATGTAATCGTTACAGTCAATGATAGAGTCATCAGGAGCAGTGAAGAACTTCAAATTCAACTGGGCTTGCTGGAAGCAGATGAAAGAATTGAAATCACCGCTATCCGCAATGGCAGATATTATTCAACCAGTCTGCAGTTTCCAGGGGATATTGAACAGTAAAAAAGTATTGCCCATGCCAGACAAAAAGCCCCGATTCAGGGGCTTTTTTTGAACAAGCAGCCAGCTGGTGCTTTATGAAGAGGTTTGGACTATCTTTCTATAGGTGCAAGTTAAGTAAGATATTCATAAACCTCACCAGCATGACTCAAGCTTAATTTGTTGCCAGAGGCATTGGCTTCGGTACGACCAATGATACGTGCTTCAATATTGAAACTTTCAGCTATCTCAATGACCTTCTGAGCATCTTCTGCTTCACAATACAGTTCCATGCGATGGCCCATGTTAAATACCTTGTACATTTCCTGCCAGGGTGTTCTCGACACTTGTTGAATGGTTTTAAAGATAGCCGGAGTGGGGAAGAGCTTGTCTTTGATAAAATGCACCTTGTCACTAAACTTCAGGCACTTAGTCTGTGCTCCGCCTGAGCAATGGATAAGCCCCTTTATCAGGCTGGGATGCGACTCTAGAATCGTGTGAATGATCGGAGCATAGGTGCGGGTTGGACTTAGCAGGGCTTCACCTACCGTAAACTCGGAATCAGGCAGAGGGTCCTCCAGCCTGAAGGGGCCGCAATACATCAGTTCCCTGGATACGTTGGGGTCAAAACTTTCAGGATAGTTCTTAGCATAATAAGAACCAAGCATGTCATGACGGGCGCTGGTGAGGCCATTGCTGCCAATCCCGCTATTTGGGCGGGTTTCATAGCTGGCCTGTCCAGTGGATGATAAACCGACAATCACAAGCCCGGGCTGGATAAGATCACCGGTGATGACATCCTTCTTTTTCATCACGGTAACGGCGCAGGAATCCACGACCACAGTGCCGGTCAGATCGCCGACATCAGCTGTTTCCCCGCCACCACTGTATATTTTCACACCAAAATTTCTCAGTGTTTCAAGGAAGGTTTCGCTACCTTCAATCAGGGCACTGATCACTTCTCCGGAACAGTTCAATGCATTACGATTCAGCGTATTTGAAATCAGAATTCGTCCATTGACGCCGATACACAAGAGATCATCAAGGTTCATTACGATGGAGTCCTGGGAAATGCCATGGAACACCTCTGCATCACCACTTTCCTTGTAGGCCAGATAGGCAATGATAGACTTTGTGCCACTGCCATCAGAGTGAATCACATTGCATTGTTCAGGGTTGCCTGTCAGAAAATCTTCAGTAATTTTGCAAAAAGCATTGGGAAAAAGGCCGTGGTCAAGCTTGTCGACCACATCATGAACTTCAGTTTTGTCAGCAGACACCCCTCGGGCCTGATAACGCCCCAGACTCTGGTCTGGGCTGCTAATAATATAGCCGCTGCGGTCCTGTGCTTTGATCAGTCCCCGGTATTCCAGTTGACGAAATGCCTTGGCTACCGTATTGGCGGCAAGTTCATGGCTATCGGCCAGCACTCGGATACTGGGTAATTTGTCACCCGGGCTCAATTCTTGTGTATTTATTTTAAAATGAATCTGATCGACAATTTGTTGAAAAATGGGAGTGGGAATGTCGCTATCCAGTTCGAGTTTCATATTTCACCTGCGCAGTTGTGCGCTCAATCTGTATCACACCAATGATACAGATTACCAGAAGGTAGCTCAATGAAAATTGCTTTTTATGCCGAACCCGGACTTCTGACAAGCGAGTTTGGCAGTATGCTGCAATTTCTAGCTCTACCGGTGCTTGAAAGTCCCCCAGAACTTGGGGAATTCGACTTTTTGCTGTGTCTCGATGCAAAGGGTTTATGCCTGCAAAGCCTGAGTGTCAAAAAAGGTGAGCACAGACGCCTGCCAACCCGCGTAGATTTCTGCGATGCTGCCTTGCTTTATCGGAAAAACACCACCGGCAAGCAGCAGGGGCTAGCCAAAGCGGTAGGTTTGAACCGGCATGAACCGATGCAGGTGCTGGATGCCACTGCAGGTCTGGGAAAGGATGCGTTTATTCTGGCAAGTCTCGGTTGCCGCATCACCTTGCTGGAGCAGTCGCCGCTGATATTCAGCCTGCTGAAAGACGGTATGCAGCGTGCTGAATCCCAGGGCGATGCTGATATTCAGCAGGTGCTTGCACGCATGCAGCTTTTTTATACCAAGGCTGAGGATTACTTTGGGGCTATCGTTGCCGGTAATGAACAGAAGCCAGACGTGATTTACCTGGATCCAATGTTTCCCTTGCGTGATAAAAAAGCCGCCGTGAAGCGTGATATGGGCCTCTTGCAGGAGCTGCTCGCACCGACAGATTGCCTAGACGCGCTACTGGAAAAAGCGCTGGAATGTCAGGTTAAACGGGTGGTACTAAAGCGTCCTGGCAATAAACCTCAAAAAAACAGTTCACAGGCCAGCTTTATTGTGCCAGGTAAATCGGCTTATTTTGAAATCTACACCTGAGCTAGACTAGTATTGTATGCAGGACCTGTGCATAGATTCTTGTCAGCTCATCGAGGTCACTTAGCAGAACATGTTCATTATTTTTATGGATAGAGGCATTGCAGGGACCAAGTTCAACGACCTGAGCGCCGCTTGGTGCAATGAAGCGACCATCACTGGTTCCACCACCAGTCGATAATTCGGCATGAATGCCGTTTACACTGGCAATACTATTTTGAACGGCCTCAGTCAGGATTCCTGAGGCTGTCAGGAATGGCTCACCAGACAATTGCCATTGAATTTCATAATCCTGAAAGTGCCGGTCAAATATTGCCTGTGTTTTCTCCATCAATTCGTTGGCGCTCAGTTCGCTGGAATAACGGAAATTGAACAGCAGATTCAAATCGCTGGGAATAACATTGTTGGTTCCGTTGCCTGCCTGGATATTGGAAATTTGTAGAGACGTTGCAGGGAAATAGTCATTTCCACTGTCCCATTGATACTGTACAAATTCATTCAGTGCTGGCATAAAAGCATGGATGGGATTCAAGGCCAACTCAGGATATGCCACGTGTCCTTCTTTACCATGAACGGTCAAGGTCCCATTGAGAGAACCACGTCGACCATTTCTGATGATGTCTCCCAGCTGCTTTGCGCTGGATGGTTCGCCAACCAGGCAGTAATCTATCTGTTCATTGCGCTCCAGCAGACGCTGCATGACTTTGCGGGTGCCATCTATGGCATCACTTTCTTCATCACTGGTGATTAAGAAAGCGATTGAACCTGGATGATTCGGATTTGACGCAATGAAATTTTCACAGGCGCTGATCATCGCCGCAAGACTGCCTTTCATGTCAGCAGCGCCACGGCCGTAAAGGCGGCCATCGCGGATTTCGGGAGTAAAAGGATCGCTAAGCCAGTTCTCTCGGTCTCCGGCTGGAACAACATCGGTATGTCCGGCAAAACAGAAGAGGGGAGCCTTGTCGCCACGTCTGGCCCAGAAATTACTGACCCTACCAAAGGGCATATGTTCAATCGTAAAGCCCAGTTTTTCCAGACGTCCGGCAAGTAGCTCCTGGCAGCCCTGGTCATCGGGACTGACAGAAGGGCGTGAGATTAACTCACAACAGAGCTCAAGCGTGTCGGACATAGAATAATCCTGTTAGCTCAGTTGTGCGCATGCAATTCAGCATTCAACTCAATGCTGTTCAGGTTGGTCAGGCATTCAACTTGGCCGGTGGTCGAATTTCGTCGGAACAGTAAACCGCTTTTGCCTGACAGGTCCCGGGCTTTTACCAGGCCGAGGCTCTGCTGTTCTGTGTCCAGAACAGCAACCTTGGTGCCTGCAGTCAGAAAGAGTCCGGCTTCTATGGTGCAATTATCACCGAGGCTGATGCCGAGACCAGCATTGGCTCCTATAAGGCACTTTTCTCCGACAGATATTATCACCTTGTTGCCGCCAGACAGGGTGCCTAATATGCTGCATCCGCCACCCAGGTCGCTGCCTTTACCGACCAATACGCCTGCGGAGATGCGACCTTCAACCATGGCTTCACCCATCGAGCCGGCATTAAAGTTAACAAAGCCTTCATGCATGATAGTGGTTCCCTCGCCAATATAGGCGCCAAGTCGCACTCTGGCAGTATCTGCAATACGGACGCCAGAGGGCACTACGTAATCAGTCATTTTAGGAAACTTGTCGACTGAATCGATTGACAGGTTTTTTCCTTGCAGTCGGGCTTCAAGCTGACGCTGGGGCAGCTCATGCAAGGCTATTGGGCCTGAGCTTGTCCAGGCCACATTGGGCAACAGGCTGAACATGCCATCCAAATTAAGTCCATGTGGCAGCACCAGGCGGTGAGATAAAAGATGCAGTTTCAAATAAACTTCTGGAACGGATTGAGGGGCTTCATCATTTTCCAGCACACAAAGCAATACCGGTTTTTTGCTGAGCAGAAGTGAAGACAGCAGGTTTATCATTGCCTGATTACCGCTGCCAGCGAAATTATCCAGTATCTGATTGAGTTGTGTGTTATCCAGCTCTATCTGAACATTGCCGTTCTGGTAATCAAGCGGCGTAAAAATGGCGGCCTGAATACCAGTGTCAGGGTTAAGCAGAGGCGCCGGATAATAGACTTCAAGCCATTTTCCATCCGCGTCTTTTGTTCCCAGCCCAAAAGCAAGACTAAAAATATTCATGATTCATTCCTTCCTGCAAAAACCACGGCATTATAGCAGGCTTTCATATTCACTTTGATCAAAACCGCACAGGATCTTTTCTCCTGTTTCCAGAATAGGGCGTTTAATGATGGATGGCTGTGACTGCATAAGCTGTAAAGCAGTCTTTTTATTCATCGACTGTTTGATCTCCTCGCTAAGATTACGCCAGGTCGTGCCGCGACGGTTAATGAGTTTTTCATAACCCAGTGCCGTGCACCAGTCTTGCAGTTTGTTCTGGTTCACCCCCAGTTTTTTGTAATCATGAAAGCTGTATGCGACCTGTCGCGCATCGAGAAAACGTCGAGCTTTTTTGATGCTGTCACAGTTGGGGATGCCATACATGACTATCTTGTTCATGCTGCGTTCAATGTTGCATCGAGGATCTGTTTTATCTCAGCTTCAAGTTCTTTTGCTTTGTTCATGTCGGTAATAGGCCTGTCCTGGTTGTCAGTAATGAAAAAAACGTCTTCAACGTTTTCCCCGAGTGTGGTGATTTTTGCATTATGCAGAATGATATTTTTCTGTACAAAAATATTCGCCACCTTTGCCAGTAGTCCAGGCCGGTCCGGACAGAGAACTTCGAGGACTGAATAGGGAAGGTTTTCCGGATTGGTAAAACTGGTTTCTGTCGCATGGGTGAAATGACGAAGTTGTCGGGAAGTGTGTGCTTTCTTGACACTGCTTTTTTCGACGGGCACTGCATATTTTTCAAGCATGTCTTTTATCTCCAGCATACGTTCCGAATTCTTTTTGATGGGTGTTCCATCGGTCTCAAGGATCATGAAAGTCAGCAGAGCCTTGTTAGAAGCAGTTTGGTAAATACGAGCATTCTGAATATTAAGATTCAGACGATCAAAAGCATTGGCCACATTGGCAAACAGAAAGTGAGTATTCTGGGTATAGATAAAAACTTGAGTGGCGCCTTCAAATTGGTGCTCAGTGCTGTTATTGATCAGAATTAGCGGGTTGTCAGAATCATGTTTGGCAATAGCCAGGGTCTGGCGGGCTATATCTTCGGGGCTTTCTCGCAAAAAATAATCCTCACTGGGCTTGTCCCATGTCGCCAGTGCCTGCTTCTTGCTCATATTTTTTGTTTCCAGAATTTCAAGGGCCTGGTACTGGTTTTCACGAATGCGGGAATGCTTGTCGACAACCTGTTCCATGCCCAGACTGAGAACTCGTTTTGTGGATTGGTATAGCTGGCTTAACAGTGCGGCTCGCCAGGCATTCCAGAGGCTTGGATTGGTTGCATTGATATCGGCAACGGTCAGTGTGTATAAATAATCCAGTCGGGTCTGGTCGGCCACTAACTGAGCAAAGTCCTTGATGACATCGGGGTCCTGGATATCCTTGCGCTGGGCTATGCTCGACATCAACAGGTGGTTCTTCACCAGCCAGCCAACCAGCGCAGTATCCCATTTGCCCAGGTAATGTCGCTGGCAGAAAGCTTCGGCATCCTTGACGCCAAGTTCTGAATGGTCTCCGCCACGCCCTTTGGCGATATCATGATACAGACCGGCGATATACAGTAATTCGACTTTGGGCAGTGTTTTCACGATTCGTGAGGCCAGAGGGAAACGTTCAGCGGCTTCAGGATGATGCAGACGTCGCATGTTTTCCACAACTTGTAAGGTATGATCGTCGACGGTATAGATGTGAAAGAGATCATGCTGCATCTGACCGATTACACGTCCGAATTCCGGAAGGTAGGCGCCCAGGATGCCATAACGCTTCATTTGGCGCAGGCGTGTGACCATTTTATATGGTGAGCGCAAGAGTTCCATAAACAGGCTGGTATTGCGAATATCATTACGGAACTTGTTGTCAATAAGTTGGCGGCCGTTGCGAATCATGCGAATGGTCGATGCCCGGATCCCTTTGATCTTAGGATCCTGGGCATAGAGCATAAAAATCTCAATCAAGGCAAAAGGTGATTGTCTGAAAACACGTGAATGAACGGCTTCAAGATAGTCGTTTCGAATCTGAAAACGTGCGTTCAGTGTCAGAATTCTGGCTTTCTCCTTGGAGCGAATAATCTCCTCATCGAACAGTTGCAGCAGCACATCATTTAGTTCGCGCAAAGTCATGACGCTGCGATAGTACTCCTTCATCAACTTTTCAATAGCGAGGCTGTTTTTGTCGTCCTTGAAATCAAAAATTTCAGCCAGTTTGCGTTGATGCTCAAACAGCAAGCGGTCTTCTTTGCGTCGGGTAAGCATGTGCAGTCCGTAACGCAAAGACCAGAGAAAATTTCGTCCTTTGATCAGGTCGAGGTATTCATTTTTTTGCAGAAAGCCCCTTTCAACAAGTTCCTGAAAATCCGATGCGCCAAAATAATGCTTGCTGATCCAGCCGATGGTCTGAATATCACGCAAACCGCCTGGAGCAACTTTCAGATTGGGCTCAAGGGCATAGTCGATATCATCATATTTGGCATGGCGGGCAATCTGTTCCTGGCGTTTGGCGCTGAAGAACTTTTTCGGTTCCCAAGTTTTTTTCTTGCCGACTTCGAGCATGAGCTTTTTGTGCAAGTTTTTATTACCGCAGATGATCCGGGATTCCAGCAGTGCTGTTGCAATGGTGATATCCCTGGCGGCTTCTTGCTTGCTTTCATTGATACTGCGAACACTTTGCGCAATTTCCAGATTGATATCCCAAAGAAAAGTCAGGAATTTCTCGATATTAACCTTATATTTTTTGGCGTTGTTTCTGGCTAGCAGGATCTGGATGTCGATATCGGAATAGGGGTGTAATTCGCCTCGGCCATAACCGCCGACAGCCAGCAGGGCAATATCATCGGCATCCTTCCAGTCATACTGTTGCCAGGCTTCACGCATTAGCTGATCGATAAACTGGGTTAATTCAGCAATGATTTGCTCAATGTTTCCTTTAGCTCTGAATTTCTCATCCAGTTTAAGCCGGGTTTCCATGATGGCTTGCCGGAAGCATTTGATAACCGAGTCGGTACTTTTTAGCTCACGTCTAAACTGTTTGAGGTCGAAAACACCGGAGGTGACGACATTGGCAGACATTAAAAGCTCTCTTCCTGCCGTCTGGTAAGGACTTCACAGCCATTTTCGAGTACAGCGAGGGTATGTTCCCATTGTGCTGACAGGCGCCTGTCCTTGGTGGTGACTGTCCAGCCATCTTTTTTGGAAAGGCGGGTAAAGCGGCTGCCAGCATTGATCATGGGCTCGATGGTGAAGGTCATGCCAGGTTTCAGCTCTAGACCGGTTCCTGGTTTCCCGTAATGAAGAACCTGCGGCTCTTCATGGAAAACCCGGCCGATACCGTGACCACAGTATTCCCTGACAACCGAATAATGACGTTTTTCAGCATATTCCTGAATCGCATGACCAATATCCCCCAACTGAACCCCGGGTTTTACCATATCGATGGCAAGGTAGAGAGCTTCCTGAGTGGTGTCCACCAGTCGTCTGGCGTGTTGGGGAACCTCGCCCACCAGAAACATCTTACTGGTATCACCGTGAAAGCCGTTCTTTATCACTGTGATGTCAATATTAACGATATCGCCGTCTTTGAGAAGCTTGTCATCACTGGGAATTCCGTGGCATATCACATGATTAACGGAGGTGCAGATGGATTTGGGGAAGCCGTGATAATTCAGTGGGGCAGGAATGGCGGCCTGTTGCTTGACGATATAGTCGTGGCAAATTCGGTCCAATTCTCCAGTACTGATTCCTGCTTGAACGTGAGGCTCAATCATCTCCAGGACTTCAGCAGCCAGACGGCCAGAGACCCGCATCAGATCGATTTCTTCCGGGCTTTTGATGCTGATTGCCATAAAATGCGTGGATTGTTTAAAGGACCTAATTCTAGAGTATCTGCAGCGCCGATGTATAGCGCCTGAAGCCCCTGCAATTCAGCTTTATGTTGCTGAGACTTTATGGTATAAAGCCGCTCACTTTCCGGCATTGCCGGAGAGTGTTAAATAAATTAATAACGTCACACATATATCGACACATGTTCCCGGGTGCCTTGCGACACAGTCGTTGGGTTAGGTTCATGGGATATATGGAGGCCTAACCCAAAGGACATATTATGAGTACTGCTAGCATGAAAGACATGCTGAAGGCGGGTGTGCACTTCGGCCATCAATGTCGCTACTGGAATCCAAAAATGGAACCCTATATTTTTGGAGCCCGCAACAAAATCCATATCATCAACCTCGAACACACGTTGCCTGCATTTAATCAGGCCCTGTCTCAGGTCAAGCAGATGACCGAAAGAGGTCAGAAAATTCTTTTTGTTGGCACCAAAAGAGCAGCCAGCAAGATTGTGAAAGAAGAAGCAAGCCGGGCTGGTATGCCTTATGTTGATCAGCGCTGGCTGGGCGGCATGCTAACCAACTATAAAACCATTCGTGCATCGGTGAGACGCCTGAAAGAGCTTGAAGCTCAAACGACGGATGGAACCTTTGCCAAACTCACCAAAAAAGAAGCCCTGATGCGAAGCAGGGATCTTGAAAAACTGGAAAAAAGTATCGGCGGGATCAAGAACATGGGTGGTTTACCTGATGCCTTGTTTGTTATTGATGTAGACCATGAGCGAATTGCGGTCACTGAAGCTAATAAAATAGGCATTCCGGTGATTGGTATCGTGGATACCAACAGCAATCCGGATGGCGTGGATTATGTGATCCCAGGCAACGATGATGCCATCAGGGCTATTCATCTGTATGTGAGTTCAATTGCTGATGCCTGTATTGCCGGCAAAGGCGATGCCGATGTGCGTGCTGCCAGCAAAAATGAGTTTGTTGAGGAAGTCGATGAAAAAGCCAAAGCCAAAGGTGATGGTGGCCCCAAAGTGACCGTAAAAGCCAAAGCTAAAGCCAAGGCAGATTCGGAAACGGAAACGGCTACAGAAGAACCTGCCGGTGAAACCAAGGCAGCAGCTGAGGAGAAAGCAGATTAAGGCGAGGACGCAAAAGTAGCGCCCAAGGCCAAGGCTAAAGCGAAAGCAAAAGCAAAAGCTGCACCCAAGGTCAAAGCCAAAGCAGCACCAAAGGCTAAAGCCAAAGCTGCGCCAAAGGCGAAAGCCAAGGCGAAGGCTAAAGCCAAAGCAGCAGACAAAAAAGAAGGCTGATATCCATGAAGTGAAGGGAAAGCATCGGGCTTTCCCTCTCAGCTTAAACTTACGGTACAGACCGTTGTCAAAGCTGGGTAACTTGTACAGAAATACGCAATTGCAGTGAAGGAGCCGAAATATGGCGGAAATTACAGCAGCATTAGTAAAAGAATTACGGGAAAGAACCGGGCTTGGCATGATGGATTGCAAGAAAGCCCTGATGGCAGCCAATGGCGATATGGATCAGGCTATTGAGGATCTGCGTAAAGAAGGCGGCCTCAAAGCAGCCAAGAAAGCAGGCCGTACGGCAGCGGAAGGTCTGGTGCTGGTCAAAGTAGCCAGTGATAACAGCAAGGGTGTGATGCTGGAAGTTAACAGCGAAACTGACTTTGCAGCCAGAGAGGAAAATTTCGCCACGTTCGCCAGACAGGTGCTGGATGCCAGCTTCGAGAAAGAAGAAGCGGATGTGGAAAAACTGATGGATGGTGAATTGGAGGCTGCCCGATTGGCTCTGGTTCAGAAAATCGGTGAAAACATCACGGTCCGGCGCATTGCCGTTGCTGCAGAAGAAGGGCATGTGGTTGGATCCTATGTGCATTCCAATGACAAAATTGCCGTTCTGGTGACACTTAAAGGTGGCGACGAAGCACTGGCCAAGGATATTGCCATGCATGTGGCTGCAGTAAACCCTATGGTCGTCAAAGCTGAAGATGTCCCGGCCGAGGTGTTGAGCAAGGAAAGTGAAATTTATACTGCGCAGGCAGCCGAAAGTGGTAAGCCGGCGGATATTGTTGAAAAAATGGTTAGTGGTCGCCTGAAGAAATTCATTGCTGAAGTGACATTGACCGAGCAGCCTTTTGTTAAAGATCCTGATGTAAAAATCAGCAAACTGCTGGCAGATGCCAATGCGGAAATCGTCAGTTTTACCCGCTTTGAAGTTGGTGAGGGTATTGAAAAGCAGACTGTTGATTTTGCTGCTGAAGTAGCAGAACAGTTAAAAGGGTAAGATTAAATCACCCCATACAGCGATTCAGGTCCTGGCAGCACACTAGCTTGAGATAATCAATGAGCACCAAGATTCGCAAATACGACAGAATACTACTCAAACTCAGCGGTGAAGCACTTACTGGAACGGCCGACTTCGGTATCGACCCAAAAGTGCTTGACCACATGGCGCTTGAGATAGGGCAGTTGGTGGAAATTGGTGTTCAGGTTGGCATGGTTATCGGTGGGGGCAATTTGTTCCGTGGGGCAGCCTTGCATGAAGCCGGTATGGAGCGGGTAACCGGTGATCACATGGGTATGCTGGCTACCGTGATGAATGCCCTGGCCATGCGTGATGCTTTGGAGCGGGCCAATATTCCTACCCGTGTCATGTCAGCAATCCCAATGAGTGGTGTAGTTGAGCACTATGATCGTAGAACTGCCATCCGGCATCTGAAAGATGGCGATGTAGTCATCTTTTCAGCCGGTACAGGCAATCCCTTTTTTACCACGGATTCTGCAGCCTGCTTGCGCGGCATTGAAATCGATGCCGATTTGGTACTAAAAGCAACCAAAGTAGATGGTGTTTATTCTGATGATCCGATGAAAAATCCGGAGGCTGAAAAATATGATCGCCTTAGTTATGATGAAATTCTTGAGAAAAAACTGGGTGTGATGGATTTAACGGCAATTTGCCTAAGTCGTGATCACAATTTGCCAGTCAGGGTTTTCAATATGAGCAAAAAGAAAGCCTTGTTCAATATCCTGGTAGGTGAAGAAGAGGGTACGCTCATTGAGGCTAACTAACGCCTTAGCAAAGCTTGAGGAGGCACGAAGTGATTAATGAAATACTAGCAGATGCAAAGCAGCGGATGGATAAAAGCCTCAGTAGCCTTGATGCCGCCTTCAACAAAATACGTACTGGTCGCGCTCACCCGAGTATTCTGGACAGTGTTCAAGTAGATTACTACGGTACCGAAACGCCAATTCAGCAGGTTGCCAATGTGGTGGTGGAAGATGCACGTTCCTTAATGATCACGCCTTGGGAGAAAAACATGCTGGGGCCGATTGAAAAGGCAATCATGACTTCGGACCTCGGCTTAAACCCTTCCAATAACGGCGATGTCATTCGTGTGCCAATGCCGCCACTGACAGAAGAGACACGGCGCGAATATACCAAACAGGCCAAGCAGGAAGCGGAGAATTCACGGGTAGCATTAAGAAATATTCGTCGTGATGCCAATCAGCATTTGAAGGACTTACTCAAGGAAAAGGAAATCAGTGAAGACGAGGAACATCGTGCCGAGCAGGAAATCCAAAAACTGACGGATAGTCATATCGCCAAGGTCGAAGAAAAATACACAGCGAAAGAAGCCGACCTCCTGTCCATCTAGACAGTCCGAGCCAACGCCGATGTCCAGCGAGCCAAGCAAATACCCACGCCATATTGCGATTATTATGGATGGCAACAATCGCTGGGCGAAAAGCAAGAATAATTCCCAGTTATCCGGTCACCGTGCTGGCGCTATCCAGGCTAGAAGCATCACTAATTATTGCGCCAGACTCGGCATCGAGTATCTGACGCTATTTGTATTCAGCAGTGAGAACTGGCTGCGTCCAAAAAAAGAAGTGAATGCCCTGATGGCTCTCTTTCTGACGGTCATGCAGCGTGAAGAAATCAATAAATTACATGAACAGAATATCAAGATAAATTTCATCGGCGAAGCTGAGCGCTTTCCCCGAAAATTAAGGCAACAGATGCTAGCCGCAGAAGAGCTGACGAAAAATAACAGTGGTTTGGTGGTCAATGTTGCAGCGAATTATGGCGGACGCTGGGATATTTTTCAGGCAGCCCGAGCCATGGCAAAAGCTGCCAGCGATGGTGAATTGGATTTGCAAAGCATTGGGGAAGCGGATTTCAGTCAATTCATGTCACTGTATGGCATGCCTGATCCGGATTTATGTATTAGAACCGGCGGTGAACAGCGCATTTCCAATTTTCTATTGTGGAATTTTGCCTATACCGAGCTTTATTTTACAGATATGTACTGGCCTGATTTTGATGAAAAGGCGCTGGATATAGCACTTGAGGATTTTGCCAAACGGCAGCGACGCTATGGCAAGGCCAGTGAACAGGTTTTGCCCTGATGTTAATGCAGAGAGTGATCACAGCCACTGTCTTGCTTTTATGCCTTTTACTGGTAGCCTTTTTATTCAATGAGCTGGCATTTTTTTTATTCATCGCCGGTGTTTCCATGCTGGCTGCCTGGGAGTGGGCCGGCCTGGCAGGCTATGCAAAAAAATCTGCACGCATAAGCTACGGTCTTTTATTTTTTTGCATTCTCGTTCTTGCTGAGAGCGAGTTTCCAGATGCGCTTATCTCGGTACTTATCTTCAGTATCTGTTTTTGGTTCCTGGCTTTTGTCTGCATCCTGACATATCCCCATTCAAGCAGAATCTGGGACAGGAAGCTGCTATTGCTGGTGGTCGGGCTGATTGTTATTTATCCCACTTCGTATGCTTTGCTGTATCTCTATAACAGCGACTATTTTGCGTACAGCTTTCTGGGGCTGTTTTTGTTTGTCGGCGCTGCTGATACAGGCGCTTATTTTGCCGGTAAATCCTTTGGTCGACATAAACTAGCTGCCAGTGTCAGTCCAAATAAAACCTGGTAGGGCGTGCTAGGAGGCTTCCTCAGTTGCACACTTATCTCACTGTTTTACAGTTACCTGTTCCACCTCTTAATGGAGGAGCCTTTTCCATTGTACTTTGCGCTTAGCTGCCCCTTACTGGTGAGCATTTTCAGTGTTACCGGCGATCTTTTCGAGAGTATGCTCAAAAGAGTACGTGATGTGAAAGATAGCGGACATATCCTGCCGGGACATGGTGGTATCCTAGACCGTATCGATGGGGTCATGGCAGCAACACCGGTGTATCTCTTATCCACTGTTTTTTTCCTCTAACAGGCATATGTCAGACGCTCAGCAACAACAGGTCACCATACTTGGCTCAACTGGCTCAATAGGCCTGAATACCTTAAAAGTCATTGCCGAAAACCCGGATAGTTATCGTGTCTTTGCTTTGAGCGCCAACACGAAACTAGAGCTCATGTTTGAACAGTGTCAGCGATTTTGTCCGTCCTATGCAGTCATGGTTGATCCGGCAGCAGCCAAAGCATTACAGGATTTACTTTCCCGGGGGGGCTCGCGCACTCATGTCCTGTCCGGGGAAAAAGCCCTGTTGGAAATAGCTGCCCACGAAAATTGTGACATTGTGATGGCCGCCATTGTCGGCGGTGTTGGCTTGATGCCAACTCTCAGGGCTGCCCAGGCAGGCAAACGTGTCTTACTGGCCAATAAGGAAGCCCTTGTTATGGCCGGTCCTCTATTCATGGAGACCGTCAAGCGAGCTGGTGCACTGCTCCTGCCAATCGACAGCGAGCATAATGCGATTTTTCAGTGTCTACCGATCGGAGCGAATGCCCGTTTCGAGGATAAAAATAAGCAGGGCGTGGATAAAATTGTCCTGACAGCCTCAGGCGGACCTTTCCTGACCAGCAAAGCGGAAGAGCTTGCCCGGGTGACACCTGCACAGGCTTGTGAGCACCCCAACTGGCGGATGGGGCCTAAAATATCAGTGGATTCTGCTACTCTCATGAACAAGGCTCTGGAATTTATCGAGGCCAGTATCCTGTTCGATCTGGAACCGGCCAGAATTGAGGTACTGATACACCCCCAAAGCATCGTTCACTCTATGGTCCACTACCGGGATGGTTCAGTGCTGGCTCAGATGGGGAACCCCGACATGCGTACGCCAATTGCCCATGCAATGGCCTGGCCAAACCGCATTAAGTCTGGCGTCCAAGCTCTTGATTTAAAAGAGTTATCGTCACTAGACTTTAGCGCTGTAGATAAGCAGCGTTTTCCAGCCATTCTACTGGGTCAGGAAGCGGTCAAAGCAGGCGGTACAGCGCCGGTCATACTCAATGCGGCTAACGAAATTGCGGTTGCGGCATTCTTGACCAATACGCTCAGTTTCACCCAAATTCCTGTTATCATAGAGCGAGCACTGAATCAGCAGGAATGCAGGCGTGCAGACAGTATCGAGGAAGTTCTGGAGGCCGATCTCGAAGCCAGGAATTTGACCCGGCATTTGATTTCGAACTGTCAATAAAGCAAAACTACGAAATGGAAACTATACAAGCCATATCAATCAACATACTTGCCTTGCTACTTACCCTGGGCATATTGGTAACGATTCACGAATTTGGTCATTACTGGGTAGCCAGACGCTGCGGTGTCAAAATCGAGTGTTTTTCCATTGGCTTTGGCAAGCCTATTTTAAGCTGGTGGCGTGGCGATACCGAATACCGCATTGCCTATTTACCCCTGGGTGGTTACGTCAAAATGTTCGGTGAACGTGAAACAGAAATTCCCGATAGCGAAAAGCCCTATGCCTTTAATTACAAACCACTGTCGCAAAAGACTGCAGTGGTAGCCGCTGGCCCATTGGCGAATATTTTTCTGGCAATATTCCTGTACTGGTTGATGTTTATGACTGGGGTGACCGGTGTCGCACCAGTGATAGGCGGGCTGGATGCAGATTCACCAGCTCAGCAGGCTGGTCTGCTGCGTGGTGCGGAGATTGTCAGTGTGGATGGTGAGGCAACCAACACCTGGCAAGAAGTTCGTGTCGGCTTGCTTGAGCGTCTGGGTGAAAGCGGTGTCCTCAATCTGGGTTATCAGCTTGAAGGCAGTGACCTGATACAGAGTACGACTATCAGAATTGATCGCTGGCTTGTTGACCAGGCTGAGCCCGATGTGCTTTCTGCACTGGGTATCAGACCCTGGCGCCTGGATATTCCTGCGATTATCGGTCAGGTAGTGCCACAAAGTCGTGCTGAGGCTGCCGGTTTACAGGCAGGCGATGAAATTCTCAGCGTGGATAACAATCCGGTCAATGGCTGGCTGGAATGGGTAGAAATTATTCGACAAAACCCCGAGCAGCTAATGCAGATAAGTGTCAGCCGGGCAGGGGAGATACTCAATCTGTCCATTCGTCCTGAACTGAGCATCGACAATAACGGTGAGCAAAGTGGTTATATCGGTGCCGGCGTCGAGCCTCCTGAGCAGATGCCCAGCCTGCCGCCGGAGATGAACCGATCGGTGCGATATTCAGCACTGGCTGCCATTCCATATGCTTTCACAGAGACCTGGAATAACAGCCTGTTTATCGTCGACTCCATCAAAAAGATGATTATCGGGCTGATTTCGGTAGAAAATCTTAGCGGACCAATAACCATTGCCCAAGTTGCCGGGCAGACTGCAACTTTTGGCCTGGAATACTATCTAAGTTTTCTTGCGGTACTGAGTATCAGTCTGGGGATATTGAATTTATTACCCATTCCGGTGCTTGATGGGGGGCACTTACTGTATTACTTAATCGAAGCTGTCATACGACGTCCAGTGCCGGAAAAGGTGCAGGCAATGGGGATGCAGCTGGGTATCTTTATCATTGTTTCTATCATGTTTATTGCCTTTTACAATGATATAAACCGTTTACT
>Ga0181580_10000201_pt1 | contig 41030 bp, 40 predicted proteins | sample 071ome_23_FD_132413 | JGI IMG/M metagenome (GOLD analysis project Ga0181580, IMG submission 132413) | Coastal salt marsh microbial communities from the Groves Creek Marsh, Skidaway Island, Georgia - 071403BT metaG (megahit assembly) | ecosystem: Environmental > Aquatic > Marine > Intertidal... | reverse complement strand
TGTTGCATCATCAAATACATCCCTTTTGTGTAATCACCCGCAAACCCCCAATCTCTTGAAGCATCAAGATTTCCTAGCGTTAGTTTTTTTTGTAAATTGTGATAAATTCGTCCTGCAGCTCTTGTAATTTTTCGAGTAACAAAAGTTTCACCCCTATGAGGAGATTCATGATTAAATAAAATACCATTTACTGCAAAAATATTATATGACTCTCTGTACACTTTTGTGATATTGTGGGCAAATACTTTTCCAGCAGCATAGGGGCTTTTTGGGTCAAATAATGATTTCTCGTCTAAAACTTTCATTTCAGAACCTCCATACATTTCTGAAGATGAAGCTTGATAATATTTTATTTTTTTACTTGAATTTCTAATTGATTCAAGAATTGTTATTGGCCCTTGCGTTGAAGTATTAGATGAATAAATTGGGTTCTTAAAAGAAACTGCAACATGCGATTGAGCAGCTAAATTATAAATTTCATCTGGCAAAATTTTATTTATTAAATTAGTTAATGAAGATGGATCTAAAAGATCAGAATAATATAAATTTAATTGAGATGAATTTCCATATTCTGCAATTAAAGGATCTATTCTTGAAGTGTTTATATTTGACGATCTCCTAATAAAACCATGAACTTCATAATTGTTTTCTAACAGATATTTAGATAAATAGAAACCGTCTTGACCGGTGATTCCTGTTATTATTGCTTTCATTAATTCTCTACCTCAAATTTTATACCAGCATAAAAACTACTTAGAAAGAAATAAAATAGAATTCCAAAATAGGGGTTTTCCATTGACCCATCAAACATAGATATAATAAAAATCGGAACAGTAAATACAATAAAATTAACTTTATTAAATTGTTTATTTCGATCAACTTTAAACAAAAATATAAAAAATAAAAATATTAAAACTAAAAATATTAACCCACCCCTTGTAAAAATATTAATAAGAAAATTATGACTATTTTCATTTAGACCATCTAAGCCTGAATAAATTTTTTGATTATAGATTGGGTGCATAGAGCTAAACCCATAGCCAAATATTGTATTATTAATAGATTCAGAATTTTGATATATGTCTTGCCAAAGTTGCAGTCTCCAGTTTAAATTACCGTCTGCTGAGAATATTCTATTTTCATATATATAAAACAAGGGAACTTCCTCGTCATAAGTATTTGCAACAATATATTTATGCTTAAAGACCTGAGCTACAGCGCTTGGAGTATCTTCGATTTCTACCGGGTTGTCTATTAGGTAATGGGATGAAAAAGTAAATAATACTATTGATATAAAAGATATCCCTATTGTTTTTTTTATATTTTTGGAAAAATAATTTCGATAAGTGTAGAGTTCAAATACTACAAAAAGTAGAATTGCGAAACCCCCCGACCTACTCTTAAAAAACATAAGAGGTATATATAAGGATGAAAAGATTACAAAAATATCCAAAAAAATATCTCTTTTAGAAAATTTATTAGTAAAAAATGTAACAATTATAAAAAATATTGCAATTTCTGACCCTTTTAGAAATTGTGTTTTGTCTGAATACTCATTAAAAAAATTATTTATAATTTCTGGATAATACAAAACATTAAAAATGTACTGTATGCCTAATCCAAAATAACCAAAAATAAAAAAAGATTTAGATATTTTAAAATTTTTAAATATAAAGAATCCAAAAAATAAAAATGACACGTACCAAATACTTACACCTGATTTAAAGGTATATAAACTGATCAGATTAATACCCTCAAAAATTATTTTTAATACAAAAAAAATATGAAGGGCAAAATATATATAAATTAAATTACCAAAATATATTTTAAAATACTGAAATTTGAAAATTATAAATAAAAATAAAATTATAGAAAACCCTGTTACTACTTCGCCAAGTCTAAAGCCAAGTAAGCTTAGGCCTAAGAATGATCTTCCATTTACCATCATTAATAAAATTAATATAAATAAATATTGTACAGAATATTTTATTAAACTATTTTTGACCATTATTTTCCTTTTTTCTTCAAAGAGCCTAAAAATATTTTTGCTTTTACTAATTTTTTATATGAAAATTGTTGCAATTTATTTACAAACAAGAAAAAAACAATTTTAAATTTATTATTTTTGTACCTTTTTTTTAATATACTTTTCTTATTTTTAATACTTTCTAGAAAAATTTTTTCATAATTCTCAGCTGCATTATTAAAATTATAGGGATAATTTTTTAAATTTTTCGTTAAATTTTCATAATTAGATTTAACTTCTCTTAGTTTGTCAATAAAATTATCGATATTGTACAAGACTCCAAAATTTTCACAATATTCTGGTAAAGCTCCACTATCAATATACATTACTGGTAATCCACACAAAGCACCTTCCATGTGATGATTACCAGAAGGTTCGTTTCGTGAAGCGGTTAAGTAAACATCGTGCTTTTTTAATTCTGTCGATAAATCTAAGCCTGACAATGGGTTTAAAATAGTCGAGTGTTTAAATTTCAGATTTTCTGGAACATTTCCAATTATCGTAAAGTCAAATTCATTATCAAAACCTTGTCCTAACAAACTATCAATATATTGATAATCTAGATATCCCTTCATCAAATTATTACTCCAATGATGAGTTACAAGTCTTATCTTCTTCTTTTTATCCCATAAAGATTTATTGTTTGAATTAAAAATTTTATTATTTGGTCCCCCTTTAATTACATAAGATTTCTTTGAGGACATTTCAAAATTTTTATAAACATCATTGATCCATTCACTTACATATATATTTACATCAACATTTTTGTTTAAATAATTCAATTTTGAGTTTAAATTTTTTGTACCCTTTCTTTCATCGCATTCATTAATTCTTTGAAACACTATAGCATTTGGATTCTTAAAATTTATATAATAATCTACATCATAATTATTAAATGTTGATGTTTCAGAATCCAGAAAAGGATTGGTGATTAAAATAATGTCAATATCTTTATCAAGTAAATTATCTACTACTTGATAATTTCTATCTTCAAAAAAAATTTTTAAATTTCTAATAAATTCATTTCCACCTCCAAAAGGTCCTTTAATTATTTTTGATCCAATACTAATTTTCATGACTTACCAGATTGAATTATTTGTTTTATATTCTTTTTTTGCTTTTTCAAAATAATATTTTTGCATATTTGCTTTGTTTGTTGATATATTGTTTTTTGTATTAAGTATATATAATCTATCATTCATAATTCCAATCTTGAAACCTGAATTAATTAATGAAGAAAAAAGTTTGTAATCTTGAGCAAATTCATAATTTTCGTCATATAATCCAATATCTTCAATCACATTCTTATACATAAATAATGTTCCATGAATAAAAGGGTTTTTAAATTTCATAACATGATTAACAGGAAAATAATGCGAATACTTTGGGATTGAAATATTTGTTCCTTTAATTAAGGCCCTAGTTGTACAAATATGTAAATTTTTACTTTTTAAAAATTTAAATTGCTTTTCAAATCTTGTTAGAACGCTTAAATCGTCACTATCTTGACGTGCAATAATTTTACCTGTAGAAAATTTTATTAATTTGTTTAAAGATTTCGTAAGGCCGATGTTAGTTTTGTTTTCAAAAATTTTAATTCTTGGGTCTTTAAATTGAAATATAATTTCATTTGTATTGTCTGAGGAACCGTCATCCATAATTAAAAATTCAAAATTCGAATAGCTTTGATTAAGGATACTGTTAACAGATTCGGCTACATTTTGCTCGTCATTATAAACGGACATGACAACAGAAATTTTGGTATCAAATCTATGATCACTCATAAATACTTAATATTTTTTCAAGCTTGGTATTAATTAATTTTTGGTTGAGTATTTTATTTATATTTTTTAAAACCCTTTTACTCTCATCTACTAACAAATCTTTATTACCAAGAAGTTTTATTTTTTCAATTAAGTCATTTTCATCAAATTGTTTAAAGGAAAAAATATAATCATTTGGAAAATACTCATCCATACCACCATAAGAAGGATAAATCGAAGGAATACCCAACATTGATGCCTCAGTTAATAATCTGGGTTGCCCTTCAAACATTTTTGTTGCTGTAATTACTGCTCTGGAGTTTTTTATATAATTAATAACCTCAACATTATCAAGGTGCCCAAAAAAATGTATTTTTGAATTTCCAAAATTTTTTAATTGTTCAATGCTTAATTTTCCGCTTCCAATTATGAAAAGATTTAGGTCAGTTTTTGACATAACCCAGGCTTTGATTAATTCGCTTAGTCCTTTTTCAGTACTTAATAAACCTGCGTATACAACATAATTGCTGTCTGCTTTATATTTAATTTCAGACTCAACATTCAATGGATTGTATAACACACTAATGTTTTCACTTAAGAAACCTCTCTCAATCATTGTTTTTTTATAAAATTCATTCAAAACAATTAACTTAAATGGATAATTTTTTAAAATCTTTGAATATTTAATTCCATAGTAATTAACAAAGATTGATTTCAGTATTGATTCTCGAAAATATTTATTAAATATTTTGTACTTTCTATTTTCAAATCCACACATTGGACAATGAGAAAAAAAATTTAAATGTTTTTTTGCACTAAAAGTATTCGTACACAAAAATCTAAAGTTATGAATCTTGATAAGAGTTTTAACATTAAATTTTTTTAAAATTTTAAACAAACCTAAATTTGCAATGAACCATGTGTTGTGGACATACACAAAATCTGGTTCAAAATCAACTAATGCTTTTTTAAGCTGTTTATTTGAATGGAAATTAGATAAAAGTAAAAAACCTAATAAGTCACTCCAATTTAATCTTTTTGAATTATCAAATTCCAAAAATTTTACCTCATAGTATTTTTCTAAAAATAACAATTCTTGAACTATGTTTGAGTCTTCCCCACCAAAAATTTTATATTTCGTATTTACTACAAGTACTTTTTTCATTACCTTAAGATTAAATTAATTTTTCCTTAATACTTATACAAAACTAGTTAATATAATTCTTTCCATCTCCATGACCTGAATCATAGTAAAATAAGGGTGTGTCTATATAAATTAAGTTAGTTAGTTGCAATAATCCTAGCCAACAGTCATGATCAGCAGTGTGTACAAAATATTCACTTCGGTATAGACCTCTAAATCCACCAAGTTCCTTCATAATATCGGTTTTTACCAATACACTGGAAAGAACAACACAATTATGAAATTTAAGAAATTCATAATCCCATATCAATGGAAATTTGTTTTCTTTAAAAAATTTAGTTTTTTTATATTTTTTTCTTATTTTTTTAAAATGATGTTCTGAATTATAAAGTGAATAAGTCTCACTAGGGTTGAACCTACCTAAGCCAAAATATCCTTCAGTGGCAGATAATCCAATTTTATATTTTTTTATTGCATTTAATTGAATTTCTAGTTTTTTTGGCAACCATATGTCGTCGTCATCTAAAAAAGCAATATATTCTCCATTTGCAATTTCTATACCATAATTTCTTACTGCTGGCCTAGAACCACCCCAATTTGGTGTATTTTTTCTTTCTATATGTAAAAATTTGATATCACCTTTTAAATCGTTTTCATAATATTCTTTCTGAGTCGACCCATCATTAACGATTATGATTTCTACATTTTTATAAGTTTGATCACGAACTGAGTCAATAGCATCTAACAAATATTTGTATCGATTGTAAGATGGTATTATGACACTTATTTTTTCATTGTCCATCAATAACTATATTAATAAATTTTGTTTAATTGTAATAAAAGTATTTTTAAGAATAAAAAATAATTTTTAAAAAGAATTTGATATATAGTAATCATTGTTGAAAAATTTTAAACCGCAAAAAAATGACTTTATAACAGGTCAAAAATTTGTCGAACTCGCTGATGTGGTTTTTGCAGCTAATTTACCAAATAATGATTTTGCAAAAATTAATAATTTAAATATCAAAGTAATTGCTAAAAATGAGCATCTTACAAGTTTTAAAACTAAAATTTTAAAAATTAAAGATGGTGATATTGTTTACTGTAGTTCAAATCATGTTGAATTATTTTTTTACTATATAGAAAAAAATAAAGACATAAATAATATAACTTTAATTAGTAGTCAATCGGATAAAGTTATAGATAAAAAATTATTTAATAAAATGCCAAAGAGTATTCATAAATGGTACTCAACAAATGTTGCCTATAATAATGAAAAATTAATACCAATTCCTTTGGGTATCGCTAACAGCTATTCTCCTAAAAATATCAGAGTTGATGATTTTAAAAATTTTTCTCAAAAGTCATCTGAAAAAATTGATAAGCTTTACATAAATTTGCAAAAAAATACAAACTTTAAAGAAAGAAGTAACATTCATAATTTATTTTTAAACAAGGAATGGGTAGTTCAAAGAGAACCAAATCTTGAAATAATAGACTACATGAATGACTTGAGTAAATACAAATTCGTACTATGTCCTTGGGGAAATGGAGTAGATACACATAGATTGTGGGAAGTTCTTTACCTAGGTTCAATACCTGTTACAAAGTTTCATAAAACTTACGAATCAGTAAAAAATTTACCTATAATTTTTGTCGATAATTATAAAGATATAAACTTAGATTTCTTATCAGAAAAGCTTGATCTACTAAATAATTCGAGTTCAGAAGAGTTGCAATTTAAGTTTTGGCAAAACAAAATTAAATTAGTTTCTGAAAATTTAAATAATACAACTGTTGAAGTTAGCGAGAGTAATTTTTATGAATTTTATTTCTGGAATAAAAAAAGGTTGGTTCATAAATTCAATAGTAAATTAAAGATTTTTAAATACTATTTAAAAAAAATTAGGTTACTACTTCTAGGAACCTACTAGTTTTGCCAATATTTAATTTAAAATGATTGGTTACATTTTCAAATCTTTCAATATCGTGTGTTGAGTTAATTATTGTTAATTCATTTTTACTTAAAATATTAAAAATTAAATTTTTGGTTTCTTCATCCAAATTAGATGTAGATTCATCTAAAAACAATACTTCTGCATCAGACAAAAATACTCGCATAAAAGCAATTTTTTGCATTTGACCAGATGAAAGTTCCTTATTGCTTATTTCTTTATTTAAATCAATTTCTTCATTTAAATTAAAAAGCTTAAACTTACCTATAGCATTTAGAAGTATTTCGTCTTTAATATTTTCACTATTACCATAAAGCAAATTTTCTCTCAAGGTTCCATTGAATATTAAAGGGTTTGGTCCAACAAAACCAAGCTTTGAAGTATTAGCAACAACCTCTCCTTGATTAGGATAATATACTCCTGCTAAAAGGCCTAACAGTGTGCTTTTTCCAGAACCATTAGCTCCCGTAAATACTGTATGAGAGCCTCTGTTAATTTTTAAATTAAGGTTATCAAAAATTTCAACATCATCTTTCATATATCTAAAATTAACATTTTTCAATTCAAACATAATAGTTGCAGAAGGGTCCTCTTTAACTTTATAATTTTCCCTATACGAAATATTTTTAAACTTTTCAAGATTATAAAAAGTTTTTAAATGTACATGTGAATTTATTATTTGATTAGTTGCGTTTGATAAACTCGATAATGATTGAAACATTCTCAATGTAACTCCCAAAAAAGGCAAAGTAATATTAAAGAAAGAGTTAAAAAAGATTGCAATAATTGAAATTAAAAAAACAGTAGCAAATGGTGGAAGGAATGAATTGAGAAGTTGAACTTTATGTTTGTTTAAAACGTCTTGGTAAAGCCTACTAATTATTGAAGAATATCTATTGCTCTCATCGGTTTCTTTTTTTAAAAGTTTAATAAGAAAACCATTATCAAGTATTCTTTGAATTTCCGAATTAGATACCCTTCCTTTTTCAAATATTAATTGTTCGTACTCTCTTGATTTTTTAATTAAAAAATAAATTGGATAAATTAAAAAAATAATTCCAACAATAAATGCTGAAATTGTTTTAGGTTCTGTAAAAAATAAATAAGATGAAAAAGCTATAGATTGAAGTGCAAAATTTAAAAAACTTGAAATACTTGCATAGAAATAAGAAATATGAACTGTTAAAGTATTTACATAAAAATATGTATCTGCTGTTGAAAAATTTCTATTATCAAATAGCTGTTTTAACATGTAGTTCTTGAGATTAAATTGAACATCATGCTCTAACTTCTTTAAGATTATTGTTTGTTGATATTGGAAATAGTATCTTAAAATAATTAAAATAGGTAATAAAAAATTTAATCCAAAAAATATATTTAAAAAACTTAAATTTTCTGGTACTACTGATTCAGAAGTAAAAATATTTGTAAAAAATAAAATAATTGCAATATCAGAAAACGCAATTAACTGTGACAAAATAACTGATGTTAAGATTGTAATTTTTTTTCTATTGGTATTGGTGATTTTAGAAACGAATAGTATATCTTTAATTATTTTTTTTAAATTTTTAAGCATATAAATAAAATAGTAATATCAATTTTAAAGTATTAATTTTTAATATAAAATAATAAAATACTCACTAAATAATGAAAATAAATTTCTTATACTGTTTTGATAAAAATTTTAACCATCAAGCATTAACATCAATTAATTCCTTACTTAATAAAGTATCTAAAAAGGTGGATTTGCACATAATACACGATGATTTATCTTCACTTGAAAGTCTTAAATATAAAATATTAGACCACAAAAATATTAGAAATTTAAATTTGTATAAATTTTCAACAAGCTCGTTAAAGCTACCTAAAGCTATAACACATGTCACCGAAGCAACTTTTTACAGATTGTTTATTTCAGACTATTTATCAAAAGAAATTAAAAACTTGGTTTATTTAGATGCGGATATCATTTGCAATCTTGATCCTATTTCTTCCCTAGAAGAAAGTTTTAATAAGATGGAGGTGGAGAATAAGACTCTATCAGCTTATGTTGAATCTACACGTGAGAGAAAACCAGACTATTTTAAAAGATTAAACCTAAAGAATAATAATAAACTAAATGCAGGTGTTTTATTAATAAACTATAGGAAATGGGTTTCTGAAAATACTTCTTCAAAACTTAAAGAAATTCTTGAGGAAAAAAGTACTGAATTATTTGATTATGATCAAGAAATATTAAATTTATATTTTGATGATAACTTTACTAAAATCGAAAAAAAATTAAATTATCAAGTTACAAACAATAGGTCTATAAGTTACTTACAAAAAGTAAAAAAAGAGGCTATTTTTGTACATTATTTAGGTAAAGACAAACCCTGGGATTTTTTTAGAATTCTTATCCCTACATCAATGATATATCAGAATGAATATAAAAAACTAAATGAGGGAAAGTTGCATCTAACTTTTACAAAAAATAAAAGAAATTTTTTTAGATTACTTAAAATAATTTTTACTTTATCTTTTTTAAATTTTGAACATCCAGCTTTATATCTAAAACATTCATTTATTTCAGTATTTAAAAAATGATTTATTATATTTTGATTTGTTTAATTTATAATTAAATGAAAATGAACGAAAAAAATACTCTTTTAATTTTGGCTTTTAACGAAGAAAGTAACTTAGAAATTGTAATAAATCAATTTATTAATGACTTTGAATATCTTTTGATAGTGGATGATGCCAGTACTGATAATACCAAAAATATTATTGAGAATTTAAAACATGTTAACTCAAACTTACATATTGTAAGGAATGAAAAAAACTTAGGCGCTGGTTACTCTTTTCAGACAGGAATAAATTATATAAAAAACAATCTTAAAGACACAAAAATTATTACGAAGATTGATGGAGATGGTCAATTTGAAAAAAAAGACATAATCAAAATAAGGGATATACTTAATTCAACTAATGTTGATTTTGTAAAGTCGAATAGATTTTGGGAAAATGGTATTGAAGGAAATATTCCAACCATTAGATTTTTCGGAAATTCGCTAGCAAGCCTGTTAATAAAATTTATAACTGGTCAATTTAAAATAAATGATCCGTTAAATGGTTTATTTGGTTTTCGCTATGAGAATATTAATTATATAGACGTACCAAAAATTTTTAAGAGATATGGCTATCCCTTTTATATAAGCTCTTTATTTGTTGGTAAAAATTTATTAATATCGGAAATTCATAATTTAGTTAAATATAATATCGGAGAAAAAAGTCAATTAAAAGCTATTCCTCTGTTTTTTAAATTAGTAATTTATTCAATAAAATTCTTTTTTTCTAATATAGTTAAAAAGTTGAGACAATCTCAACTTCAAATGTCCGCCATTCTAGATATGTTTTTTATTTTTTTGCAATTTAATTCTTTTTTAATAATTTTTAAATTTATTACTATAAGATATTTTGATGTAGAGGGAAGTCAAACTAATTGGTTAATTTTATTCGTAATGATTCAACTATCTTCTCTAGTGGTCATATGCAGCTCAAAAGTAAAAGAAAACAACTTTAGATCTAAATTTTTTGTTGATCAAGATTTATAAAATTTACTAAAAAGTAAGTCATTAAAAATATTGAAGCAAGAACAAAAATTATATATGAAAATTCGAGTGAACTGTACTGAATTAGTAAATCTGAAACTTTTTCATCATTTAAATTTATTCCAAATCTTGAAATAAAATCTAAAAATGCTTCAACGGTCATAAACTGGAATACTAATTTAAAAAACAATAAACCTAAAAAGCTTGTAACGAATATTTTTAAATACGCATTTAATGCAAAAAAAGACTTTAAGTAACCTGTTAGGTATTCAGGTTCGGTGTATCTTAATAGTTGTCCAAATGCGTTAACCTCTTCATCTGTTGATAATTGTGTTTGCAAAGTTGTTTCAAAGAAAAGGGTAGAGATTAAAGAAAAAATAGAAATTCCAATTAAGAAATTTAAAATAAATTCTTTATTTTCAATAGCTGAATTTTTAAACCATTCAAGAAGCAAAATAACTGAAATTGGGGTTAAGCAAAGTAAATATCTAAATCCATATGATGAAGCCGTCGACTGCCAAATAATAACTATTGCAAATACCTGTAGATATATCAAAAGTCCTAAAAATGATGAGAATGAGTGGTATTTAAAAACTTTAAAAATAATTATGATTAGACCAAAAAATATTATTGGAGAAAAATATAAAATTCCGAACTCTTTTGAAAACAATATTATAAAAAAACTTTCAGTAGTTTTAAATATATTGGAGAATATTTGAAACGAATTACTTAAATCTCCTTTAGAATAAACATCATTTGGATTTAAAGTAGCAATTCCATAAATGCTGTAATTAATATACAGAGTTAAAAATAATAAAAATGTACTTATAGACAAAAAAGCTTTTGACTTTAGTAACTTAATATTTTTTGTATTAAATAATTTAAATAAAAAAAATGGTATCAAAAAAGCAAAATAGTTAACCCACCTTATATTGAATGAAAGAAATAGAAAAAAAGATAATAAAAAATAATCATAAGAATTTTTATTATCAATATTATTTATTAATTTTATTGAAAAATAAGATATCATAGTGATTGCAAAAACTTCATATGTATGAGTCATGCTAAATCGTTCAAAGGAATAATAAGATAAACCAGACCCTAAAAATAAAAATATAACATTAAGATTTTTAAATTCTTTATAAATTAAATTTTTAATTTTTAAAAGAAAAAAAATAGATAAATATAAATAGAAAATACTACTAAAAGAATAAAATAAAATTTTAAAGTTTACACCTGAATTTAAAATTATAATTTTATCAAGACTATTGCCCAAAAATATAAATGGTGTAGCTAATATTCCAGACCCCACAAAGCCTATGGGTGCTATTTTATTATTATTGAAATAACGAGATTTTTCATATCCTTCTAGTTGGTTCGTATAATCTAAGTCAAAATCAATAACCAAAGTCTCAGAATGAGAATAATAATCATGATCGTCACCACAACAGTAAATATCTTCTTCGAGTCTAAAATCTGTTTTCAAAAATAATGAAATAATAAAAAATATGAGTAAAAATTTATATTTAGTTTTCAAATTCTTAACACTTTTTTGTAAGATTGCGTAGTACCATGATTAGCAAACCACTCATTAAACTCTTTACTATATTTATTAAGTTCAATAAAATTATTTTCAATCAGATTTAATTTAGAAAGCTTTCTTTTAATTTTTTTAATTCCTCTTGTAAAATAATTTTTTGATGGATATTTCAATCTAATTTTTTCTAAGGTATCAAAGTTGCTTTCACTTAATATTAATTTAATAAATAAATCATTTACCTTCTTCTGTAAATTTACAGGAAATTCAGCCATGGTTAGCGGCGGTTTATCATTTATATCAGGAAAAAAAAGTAAAGTGTTACAGCTTAAAATCTCATAATGTCTTAGGCAATCCCATCCAGCTTTTTTGGTAGTTACACCAAAAATTGACTGAATATATTGGTTAAAATATGTTGTTTCATCATTATAAATATAACTATTTTGAAACCTTGGATCCATTGGAGCTAAAATTTGTGTTTTATTATTTACGTCTATTAAGTTTTTGTTTAACTCTAAATAAGGAAATGTAAAAGAAATAGGCATTGCTAAGCTTTTATATCTTTCAGTTAGTTCCCTTTTGAAATAAAGTGAAGAACTAGCAACATCTACATCAACATTCGTAGAGTCATCTCCATCAAGAACAATTAAATTTGAATTGCTAATGCGTTCATTTAATTTTTGAAATAAATCTTTTTTAATTGCTTCTGATTTATATTTTCTATTTATTGAAGTTATGACGATCACATCAAAGCTAGATGCTGTATCCAAAATTTCAGTGATTGATATCTCATTAATTTTGTTTTTGAAATTTTTATTTAATTTGCCATAGAGTGTAAATCCTTTACCATATAATGTTCTAGGATTTACATAATCTTCAAACAAAAAGTCGATGATATGATTTGTATATATATCATAATTGTTTGTAATAAAAAAATAATTTACACAATCAGCTAGATAGTCTGGTCCATCATCTGAATTAATTAAAAGAACTTTCAATCTAATTAAATTGTACTAAATTAAAGTTATTTTTTATCTTGAAATATCAATAATTCTTGTTTCTTAACTTTAAATAGCTATCGTCAAAATTTAAATCTCTTGAAGAGTTTTTAAACCATGGGTCTGCAACAAAAATTTTTGTAGCTTTATTTTTTGATAATATAGCTGGAATTAGAGAAAAGCTACTATTCCCAACAATAAAGTTCTCATATTTCATCATGTTTGAAACTTCATTTAAAAGAGTGTGTAAATCTTTTGATGGGCCAAAAACATTCATAGCATCCTCAAATAATTCCTGATCTTTTACCCAATTCACGTCGTCTGTAAATATATCAAATTTAAATTCTTTAATATTTTCCCTGCAATGGTTTATTGCTTGTTTGTAAAAATCTAGTTTAAGGTTCTCCTTTATTTTTAAATAATCACCTCTTCGCACATGAAGTAAAGTTAATCCATGAAGCTTAGAGCTATTTTTATAGTATGAAAAGCTACTGTATTTATCCAAAGATTCAATTATATAAGCTTTATTTTTATCAAGCATTTGTACATCTTGCCAATATCCATCAAAGTGATTTAAAGCTTTTAGTTCTTTTGAATTAAATTCGTCTGGTTTTGAAAATTTGTTAAAGTAATTCTTAAAAAATACTTTATATAAAAAACTATATTTTTTACTTTCAAATAATTTATAAAGAAACTTTAATATATAAACAAAATATGGGGAGGCTTTCCTAAAGCCAAAGTATTTATAATTTAAATTAAAAATAGTATAGTTTTGATAATTTACAAATACATTTACTCCTAAATCACTAAGGTGCTTAGCAAAAGCAAATTGGAATATTTGATTACCAAAACCCCCTTTTATTTCAATAACTGCTTTCATAAAACTGTTGAGTTAATCAGTATAATTTAAATAATTCAATATTAATTAACTTACAAAATTGAGATTCTAAACATTTAGTTTGAAGATGTAATAAAGTTTCTGAGCTTAAGTTTTTTGGAAACCCGATTACAAATAAAAATATTGGAATTAATAATAAACTAATTGTTTTCCAAATATTTGAAGACTTATAAATAATTAATAGAAAAACAAAAAAAGAAATGGAAATTAAAAAAGAATAGTAATGCACTTTGAATAGATCTCCTGTTGTGGGATCAAAATTCTTACTCGGAAAACCTTGAGAGTTTAAAAATAAAACAAACAATCCACAAAAAGGTAGGAGAAGAAATTTATAATTTTTTACTTTTTTTATACAAAAAATAACAGTTATAAAATAAAATAACAAAGTAAAAACTATAGATATATATTGAGAAGAATATTCCTGAATCAAAAAATTGTTTGTAAATTTAATTTTGTCAAAAGCAAGATAATTTGAGTCTTCTTTGTGATTCCAAAAAAAATGAAAATAATCAGATAAAGTATCAAGCAAAGTTATTGAGATAAAACTATCAGAGTGTATGTGCTTGTATGGGTTTTCCAATAAATTCTTAAAATCAATATTTGTAAAAAAATTGAAATCTGCAGTGAAATTCCATTTTGAATTTAGTGTTAAATCAGCTTCAGTTGGTTTGGCAAACAACCACCCTCCAGTTATTTTCCAATTGAAATATATATTTAATAATGAAAATGCAGACATAAGGAAAATTGGTTTAATTAGTTTTCTAAAATTATCAATTTCTTTAAAAAATAAAATAAAGATACTTAACATGACCATCCCCATAATTGAAGCCTTTAGTGTGATCAAGATGCTCAACAAAAATGATGCAAAAAATAAGTCTATCTTTTTTATACTTTTTAGATATTTTTCTAAAAAATAAATTGTCCAAGGTAATAAAGTAAAAGCTAATATCTCAGGCTTCATAGTCAACCTAAGATAAATTGCTGTAGGAAAAAAATTTAAAATTGAAAGTGCAATAAAAATATCTTCCGATTTATATTTTTTATAAGTAAATAACACAATTAGACCTAATACTCCAATAACATAGAAATAGAAATTAGATGTTTGTATAACACTATTTAACATAGTGCCTGACTCACCATTAAAGCTTGTTAATTTATTATTATTGAGCTTAGAAATTAAGTAAAAATAGATACTACCATTTGCATCTAAAATATTTATATCTTGTCCTGAAAAAAATAATAGGTTCCTTCGATATTTTCCAAAATCTAGCCCTTTGCTTGAATCATAAAAAAGTAATAACAAATAGTGAGAAAAAAATAAAGTAACTAAAAAAACACTAAATTGTGGGATACTTTTTGTTATTACTTTTTTCATATGCATGCTTTATAAATTTAATTATAAAGTAGAAAGTATATGAAAAATTAAAATTACAAATTTGAATTAATTAGTTATTACAATTGATTTAGATTACTTATTAATAAATGAAAATAGACACAGTTATTTTAGCTTCAGATGATAACCCAGATTATATTCAATTTTGGCCAATTGTTTCTGAAGCATGGAGACTAATGGGTGTTGAGCCTATTTTAATTTACACAGGTGAGACAAAATATAACTTAAAAGGGAATGTAATAAATTTTAATATAAAAAATTTAGACTCTGCTTTTATTGCTCAAAACATTAGAATTCTATATCCCAGCTTGCTTAAAAACCGAAATTGTATTGTTTCAGATATAGATAATTTGCCTTTATCAAAAAATTATTTTTTAAGGTCAGTTTATGAATATTCTAATGATTCATTTATTATATATAGGCCAGATGCCTGCCCGCCAAATATGATTTCAATGATGTGGAATGCTGCCTGTCAAGAAACATGGAATGAGATTTTTAAAGTAAGTAATGAAAAACAGATAATTTATAAATTAAGACTATGGTATTCAAAAAAATATTCTATTAGAGGAAAAGCTTGGTATACAGATCAGTTGAAATTAAAAAAATATGTAAATAAATTTGCAAAAAATAACAACAACAGGATTGTACTTCTAAATGATGAAATGTTGCAATTTAATAGATTTAATAGAAACAAATTATATGAGCATTATCATAACATGCTGAATGGTGAAGTTTTTACTGATTTTCATATGCCTAGACCTTTTAATGAGTACCAAGAGTTAATTTCAAAAGTATTTAACCTTCATAAACAATATATCACTTAAAGTTTTTATTTAATGTGAAAAAAATTAAATAGTTAGCTTAATTTTTGATCTTAAATTAAAATAATCTATCTTTCCAAGTTTTAGGTGTTTTTTCATTTAAAATTTCTATGTCTAAATGGTATCTAAATTTTTTAGGACCCATATCTATAATCCAGTTAGCAATTTTTTCAATTGAAATGTCTAAATTTACACTTGTTTCGTACCCTAAAAGATTTCTTGCTTTTTCGGCTGAACAGTGGGCAAATTTAACTTCTTGAGGTCTTGGGTCAACAAATATTGGTTCTAAGTCTGAATTTAAAACTTTCAATATTTTAAATGCTAAATCTTTGATTGAAATTACATCTTCATCAGGACCAATATTAATTGTTTCTCCAATAGCTTTAGTGTTGTCAATTGAATTTATAATTGGTTCAACAACATCATCTATATCGGAAAAGCATCTCTCTTGAGATCCATCACCGTAAATAATTGGAGCTTTACCATTTAGTACGCGGTTAATCATGATTGATACAACATTTCTGTATGGATCATCATATTTTTGTCGAGGTCCAATAATATTATGTGGAACTAAATTTACATAATCAAATTCATGCACTTTGCTTAAAATCTCTAAAGTTTGTTCAGAAGCTAATTTAGATATTCCATATGGATCTTGTGGTTTAGGTATTAAATCCTCAGTAAACGGTATTATATCTTGCTCGCCGTATCTTGCCATACTTGAGCAATTAATAACTTTACTTACTTTATTTTGTGCTGCCGCAGTAAAAACTGACATAGAAATTTGATAAGTATTTTGACCAATTAAATAAGGTGAAAAAACACTCAAGCCTTCATATGCGGTACAAGCTGTATGTATAATCAAGTCAGAATTAGAAGTCATTTTTTTCATTTGGTTTAAGTAAATAGCATCAACTTGATAAAATTCGGCTTCATTTGGAACATTTTCTATATATCCACCTATCAAATTATCACACCCTGATACTTTGTGACCATTTGATATTAGCTTATCCGCAATATGACTACCTAGAAATCCTGCTATGCCTGTTATAAAAATATTCATTTGGAAAACCTATAATTACATTAATGCAATTAATCAAATAACAAAAATTAAAGTAATTAAAATTAATAAAAAATTTTATTTTGTTGAAATAATCTTTTTCTTCTTGAGCCAAAAACAATAGTATTGTTAAATTATGAAAACCATTAAAGCAATGAGAATAGAACACTGGCTAAAAAATACAATAATATTTATCCCTTACTTTTTAGCTGGTAATAATGATTTGCCAACCCTATACAATCTAATAATATTGTTTTTAGGGTTTTCTTTAGTCGTTTCATCTACATACATCTTAAATGATATTTTTGATGCAGAATCAGACAAATATCATCCTAAGAAAAAGTACAGACCTGTAGCTTCAGATTCCTCAAGTATTCAGTATTGGATTAAGATTTCGGTAACATTATTTATTACTGGCATATATATCGTTAATTCAATAAATTCAAAAGCTTTAATTTTATGCTTAATATATGTACTAATTTCAATTGGATATTCTGTTAAATTAAAATACCTTAAATACTTTGATTTAATAACTATAACATTACTCTTTCTATTGAGAATATTATTAGGTGGGATACCATCATCAATCTTTATTTCTAGTTATTTATTATTTTTTATTTTTTTCAAAAGTTTAGAATTGGTAACTTCAAAAAAGTTGTCTATTTTAATAAATCAAAATATTCACAATAGCAAGGTTAAAAGTTTTCTTGTAAAAAGTTATACTCAAAAATATCTCGAACTTATTATTCTTGTATGTATAGTTGGTTCTTGTTTAACATATCTAATTTGGATATTCTTTGCTAAATTTGCTCTAATAAGCAATTTGGCAGTTGCTAATTTGTTAATTTCTTCTATATTTCTGTTTATTTTTGACTTTAAATTTTTTAATGAAACAAGAAAAGGTAACACGGAAGATATTTTTAACTTAATAAAAAATAATTTTTCTATACTATTTTCTTTGTCATTCTTTGGAATATTTTGTTTTTTAGGAATTGTATGAGCAAAAAAATTTCATCTTGGGGAAATATTGAAAAGTTAATAATTACAAACACCAATAATTTTGACTCCCCTGTCATTGTTAAAGGTAATTTAAATTCTTATGGAGATGCATGCTTACCTCTTGAAGGTAAATTTTATGAAAATAAAATTATAAGTGAAGGTATGGTCAATCCAAACAAAACAATTTTTGAAATAATAAATAAAAATAAATTTTTGTATGCCATTCCAGGAAAATCAAATGTAACTATAGGAGGAGCTGTTGCTGCAGATACTCATGGGAAAGACTCGTCTTGGGGTGGAAGTTTTATTAATAACGTAGAGGAACTAGATTTGCTTATCTCAACAGGTGAAGTTGTTAGATGCAGTAGAAAGATAAATTCTGAGGTATTTTATGCAACAGTTGGAGGATACGGACTTACTGGTGTAATTTCAGGAATAAAATTAAGGAAACATGACAAATTTTTTACAGAAACATATTTAACAAAAAATATTAATGGACTAGGAATAAATTCTCTCTTAAAAAATTTTAGTAACAATCATGGAGAATACTCTGTAGCATGGGTTGATTTACTGAGTAAAGATAAAAACTGGGTTTTGGAAATATCCAAACCTATTATTGGTTCAAGTTTAAAGAAAATTAATATAAAGGAAAACAATAATAAAGAATTAAATTTTTCTATTCCAATTATTGGAAAAAACTATTTGAATTCGTTAAAGATGATCAATAATATTTTTTATACATTCAATTCAAAAAATAAAGAAAAGATAAGTAAATTAGAAAAAGTTTTATTTCCACTAAATTTTGTATCAAATACAAAAAATATTTCAAAAAAAAGGAAGATTGTTCAAATACAATTTTCAATTCCTATACACAATCAACATAAACTTAATGAATTAATTGATTGTTTAATTTTTAAACAGAAACCGCTCTTATGCAGTGTTAAAAAATTAGGTGATTGTGAATTAAATAATGGTATCTCTTTTTTACAAAATGGCTGGACAGTGGCAGTAGATTTTTCATATTTTGAATTTAATGAAAAATCTATTAGAAATTTTTATAAAAAACTTATAGATTTAGAAGGAAAAATTTATCTTGCTAAAGACTCAACACTTAATGAAAGAGAATTTAAAAATATGTATCCAGCATTTGAAAATTGGCAAAAAATTGTTAAAGATATTGACCCAAAAAATATTTTTCAATCAAAAATGTCACAAAGACTGGGAATTAAACTTGGTTAACCACACTATTGTAATAATTGGTGCATCTTCAGAGATAAGTGGTCATTTTATTAAACAACTTTTAACTACTCATAAGAAAATAGTCTTAATTTCAAGAAAGTATCAACCAATATTTAATGATATAAATCAAATAATAATTGATGATTATTTAAAAAACTTAAATCAAATAGTTAATGAAATTAATAAAGTTGGGGATTGTTTTATAATTTTTTTTAATGGTGCACTGTATGAAAATAGGCCTTTAAAATATCCAACAAAATTGGAAATTAAAAATACTAAAAGAATTAATTTTACAATACCCTTTTTAATGACAAAAAGATTTCAAATTGAATGTCAAGATGTTAAAAAATTTATTTATATTTCATCTCTTGCTGCGGTTGTGCCAAGAACTAAAAATTATGTTTATGGATTGAATAAACAGAAGTTAGAAAATTCAGTGTACAAATTAGGATTGAATTCCTTATTGATTTTCAGATTTGGCAAAGTTTTTACAAGAATGTCTAAGAATCACAAAACACCACCTTTTTCCATAACTGCAGAAGAAGCTGCTAATTCCATTATTAAAAATATGGATAAAACTGGTATAATTTATCCTAAATTTGGTTTAAAAGTAATTTCTTTTTTATTACAAATAACACCTAAATTTTTAATCAACATTTTTAAATATTAGAATCTTTTATTTCTAAATTTTTATCAATTAATTTAAATTGAAAATATAAAATTAACGGTAATAGATTTAACATATACCTTATTGGAGACTCTAATTCCATTGTTCTCCACAATGTAATATATAAAGCAAAAATTAGTGCGAAATTTAAGATAATTACAAAAACTATCAAGTTCAATTCCCAATTCCTCTTGGTAAATAAAATTAAATAAAAAGCACAGCCTATTACAAAGAAAAGAAATATTAAACTTACTGGTTTATCATTAATAAGGTTTTGCAATATTAATTTGATATTTGTTAACTCTAAGTTCCTAAATAAAATTAAATCAAAAACAGTATCTAAAATATCAACATCTTTTAAATGGTAATTTTTTTGAATGTTGTTTAAAAAACTTATAAAACTTAATTCTTTAAGTACTAAACCAAATAATCCACACAATGCTTGTTTTCTAAAATTTTTTCTAATCATAAAAATTAAAACTACTACTAAAGAAAGTATGCTAATAAATTGTTTACTTAAAAACATTAATCCAAGAAAGATAAACAAAACCCAACTAGTCTTTTGTTTAACATATATAGAAGATATTAATAAAACACAAAAAAGATAACTCAAAACTCCTTCAGTCATTAACGAATCAATAAATAAGAAACTTAACCATTGACTATTAAGGATTAGGGATAAAAACAAAAAAATCAAAATCAATTTTGATTTTTTTGACAAATTAAGTTCATAAAAAAATAATAAAAATAAAAATAATAAAACATTTATAGATGATGACAAGTGAACAAATAAATGAGATTTTAAAGAAATAGTACTCAATACTGACTGAACGTAAGCTACAAGTTGTGGATATCCTTCAAGTGTTGCATTGTTCATGGAATAGAAATAACTTATTTCGTAAATATTTTTTACGTGAGGGAAATGAATATCTTTAACATCACCAATTATATTTTTATTAACACTTAATTTTTCAAAATAGTATTGATTAAAGTATTGTAAAACTTGATATGAAAATATTCCAAAAAATACTTTTTTGTAATATTTAAAAAATATTAAAAAAACAAAAAGCCAAATTGCATTAACTAACAAGAATATTGAATGGAAGTAAACATTTGTTCTGAAAAACAATATTAGATTATCAATCAAGAAAAAGCTTAGAAGATAAATCACAATCCCAGAAGATACCATTGGTAGGTCGAGAATGTCTTTTATTAAGTTACCAATTAAATACAAAAAAATAAATAATAATAACGATGAACCTATGTCAAAAAAATTAATTAAATCAATGCTTGTTAAATTTGCAAAATTAAATTTATTAATTAAAAAATTTATAAATATAGGTACATAAAGTAAGTAAATTAAATTTTTTGATTTATAAAAAATATTCAAAATATTCCCTTGTAAATTATTTGTTCAATTTTTTATTCTACTTTTCTTAAGCCATCTAAGCTCGCAGTAAAAATAATAATAAAATCTACGAATATTAGAAAAATTCTTAAAAATATAACTATAAATTCTAAAGAATAAATTTTTAATCCGACAATATTGCTCATTTCTAATACACCAAATTCTCTTAATCCAATTCCTGCAGGAATTACTGAAAACAACATGCTGCCTCCTACTATTAACTGATATAGTAAGGAATATTCAAATGGGTTAACAGTTTCAATACTTAACAAAGCTAAATATATTCCAAGAAGAAAAAGAAGATTTGTAAATTGAATAATATAGATTTTTTTAAAATAACAAAAATTAAAATTTAATAGCTTTTGCTTACTAGACAAGTAAATAAGAAAATTTAGAAAGAAATATAATAACAAATGAATATAAAAGTTGTAATAGTTTTTAACAAAAATATATGAACCTAAAAAAATATTACCCAATATTAAATACAAGTTTTCTAATAATATAGAAAAATAAAGATCTTTCTTTTTTCCAGAATAAATTTCGTCTGAAATTCTTAATATTGGAGCTGAGATTTTTCCAGGAACATATTTAGCCTTGTAAGAGGTGATCCAATGTCTTAAAGATTTTGTTTTTTTTAACATAAAAGTTTCATATATATATGTTGACCAAGTCAAGCCGATTAGTAAGTTAGAAATTACCAAAAAAAATATAGCTGAAATAAAAAATCCATAATTTTTTATAATTGAATCTCTATAAAGACTTAGATTGGTTTTATCAATTAATGAAATTACATATATAAAAAAAATAAAAGAAGTAACATTGAGAAATCTTACTATAAATTTCTTCACAACTTTTCTAACTCATCAACAATTTTACTTTCAAAAACTTCTCTTGAAAAAAGCAAGGAATAAATATTCAATGCGGCTTTAGAAATATGATCAAATTGATTAGTCTCAACAACATCAGTAATTTTTTTTGCTAATTCTTCTGGTGAACCGCTTTGAATCTTAATTACACTATCTTTTAAATAGTAATCAACACATTCATTGGTTGATGTAATTACTATTTTTCCACAAGCTAATGCATCAACAATTTTACCAGGAATAACCTGGTTGTTTTTTAAAGAAGTCGAAAATGTTCCCAAAGAGATGCTGCATGAATGTATATAGTTTTGTAAAGATTTTTCTGGCTCAATAGAATTAAAAGGGAGCGTGTCTAAAAATTCAATATTTTTAAGTTTGTATTTTTGTACGAGATCTAAACACTTCGGTTTATCTTGACCATCACCAATCATTAAAAATTTAATATTTTTTTCTTTTAACATATTTGCAGCTTTGATAATATATTCTGTTCCGTTTAAAGGTACATAACTCCCAAAATATAAAACTGTATCTTGTTCAAATTTTAAATCTATAAGATCATCATATTTAACTTCTCTGGGTGAGAGTAAAACAATAATTTTTGACTCATTTATTTTATATTTATCAATGTAAAATTTTTTAATCTGAATGGTTTCAACTATTAAATAGTCACATAGAGAGATATATAAAGTATCAATTCTATTAATCAGACTTTTTAAAAAAATTGTTTTAATTAGTTTTCTGTCATCAACTAATGTTTGTTCAAAATTAACAAACGCATCATAAATAATATTTATATTAAAAAGCTTACAAAATGGATATAAGAACACTACATCTAATATTCCAGGAAAAGGAATTATTATATTTTTAATTTTTCTTAGATCTTTTAAGATTAATTTAAAAAATAAATACGTAAAAGATGGCAAAAATAATATTCCATAAAATATCGTATTTCTTAAAACAGAACTTAATTTATTTGACGACATAAGATTCAAATAAATTGAATTATTTTTAAAATACTCCACAAAAAAAATATACCTTTGTGAAGATACATTTGTTGTACTAAAAAATATAGTTTCTTGTTTTGTTTTCATTAGAAATAGTATTTGGAATGTTGTAAATTTTGGGTAGTCACATTTGTATTCTATATGTACATTATAAATTTAGTAAATAATAAAATTCTAGTCAGTTTTTAACATAGAAAGTACACCATTATCAATTTGCAAGACAGCACCATTGAGTAAATTTTTAAATTGAGAATTTAATGTAAAAATAAATTTTGAGACTTCTTCTTTTGAAAAAATCTTGCTGTTAGGCAAAATTGAACTGATTGATTCTAAGTTTGGTATATTTTCACGTAGTTTTTGAGTGTCTGTTGCACCAAGTCTGATTACATAATAAGAATTATTAGATTTATTTAAAGCTAAGTTTCGCATGGCAGCTTCTAATGCTGCTTTCGAAGAAGAATAATATAAATTTTGTGTATTTGAAGAGACTGCATGCACACTAGATATAGCACATACAACACAATTGTTTAATTTAGTTTTGTTTTGATTTAAAAATTCTATAAATGTTAGTAAGTTTGTATTAAAAGTATTAGATAATGAAACAGAGTTGTCTTGACTTGCAGCACTAAATGTAATGGAGCTTATGTCAAAGTTTTTGATTTCTTCATTGATGTTTACAATTTTTTCTATATTGTTTAGATCAAATAAATAGTCGGTGGAATCACTATCAACTTTATCTATGCCAAATACATCAAGATTTTTTGATTTGTAAATATTATAAACCTCCTTCCCAATGCCACTAGCGCTCCCAAATATTATATTCATTTTATTAGCTCCTCTACTATCTTGATAATTCTATTGTTAACTTCTTCGATTGCATTTTTAGAATTTGAGGCATTATGCTGACTAAAATTTACATGATTATTTTCTGTATAGTAATTAGAAAGTTCAGGTGGTTCTTTTTTGAAAACATCTAAAAAAAGGTATTTTAGTTGTTTTCTATCTACAAAATCAAATACATCTTGTTCATTTATAAGTTCACCTCTTGAAATATTGATTAGTAAACAATTACTCTTTAGTTTTAACAAAACATCTTTATTGATTATTTCATGAGTTTCCGGTGTTAATTTTGCAGATAAAATCAAAATATCAGAATTAAAATATAGCTCTTCTAGTTGAACACTTGAAGCATTATTTTTGGTTTGAATATATGGATCGTGATACAAGATATTACAACTAAATGGCTTCAATAAAACTGCAATCTCTTGGCCAATATTTCCATATCCAATCAACCCTACAGTTTTGTTAAATAAAGAATCACCTGGTAATTTATTCCAAAGTTTATTATTTTTAAAAGAATTTGAATATTCAAATAAATTTCTTTTTGTTGCAAGTATTACTCCAAGAGCATACTCTGCTACATATTTTCCTAAAACTCCAGGTGTATTGGTGACTACAATATTCTGTTGTTTTGCATATTCAATGTCTATGGAGTCGACTCCCGATCCCCATTTTATTATGTGTTTCAAGTTTTTAGCATGCTCAAGAGCATTAGAGTCTATTTGATCATCACCAACAATAGCAATGTAGCAATCTGATAAAATTTTTTTCATTTCCATTGAATTAAAATGCTGATTTTTTGGAAAAATTTCATTAAATATATAACTTGTATCTTTCAGTGCCTTTTGAAAATTTTCTAAATTTTGGTTTGTTCTAGGAGTAGTTGATACAATCTTCATATTTATATTTTAAATAAAATATATATGTAATTTCATACTTATAAATAAAGACAAAAAAATTGATAACTTTTTTAAAATTTCTTACTAATTTGTATTTTAGATGGAAAAAGTTGACATTTTAGTTTTGGTTTTAGCTGGAGATACAAAATTATCAAATAGAAATTTAAAAGCACAACAATCAACTTGGATGAAAAGCCAAAATAATTTGAAAATTTTAACATATAGTGGGTCTAACTTTCTTGATTATGACGGTTCTCATCTAACAGTCATATCTGATGATGGGTACTCAGAATTAAGTTATAAAACTCTAAAAAGTTTTGAATGGGTTGATAAAAATATTGACTTTAATTTTTTGTTTAGAACAAACACAAGTTCTTATGTAGATATAGAGAAATTAATAAAGTTTTGTAAAACTTCAAATGATAGTTATTTATATAGAGGAAAAAAGATAACAAATTTTTTTAATGACGAAGAAATAGCTTATGTTTCAGGAGCCGAAATATTATTATCAAAAAATGCTTTTAAATTATTACTAGAAAAAAAAGACGAGTGGGACACAAAATTAGTAGATGATGTATCTATTGGTAAAATATTTCAAGATTATAAAGTACCAATTAAAGAATCAAGCTCTATTATCTTTGATAATAGTTTTTTTAAATTAAAAACTTTTAACAACGAATATCATTTCAGATGTAGGGTTGATTCACCTTATTATTTTCCAAGATTCATTGAAAAATATTTAATTAAGTACATTCATTTGGAATTAAATAAAAAAAATATTAATTCATTGAAAAGATTAATTTATTTTTCTTGTTTTAATCTAAGTAGGATATTTGCATTCAATAAACATTATGATTTACTTACTTATTATTTGTTTAAACTTGCAAAAAAATTATTCAAAAAATAAATTTAATAGAAAAAAACTCATTTTGTTTGTTCAGTGAGTTGCTTTGTGATTATGGTTTTGACATTTTTTTGTTTCCAATAAAAATATGTCGTATACTCTCCAATTTTTGAAGGCAATTCTTTGAATACTCCTTTAGTGTGTATGAAATATAAATTTAGAACCCCCTGTTCATTAGTTATGCTAATTGGATAATTTTCAACTATTTCTTGGATTTCTTTCTTGGTATCATTATCAATTATTTTTGTATCAAAATACATTACTCCGGTTTGGAAATAATTAACTATTGATAAGTCGTATTTATTTTTTAAGGAATAAAAAAGTTTATTTGTTGAATCAAATTGTGATGAGAGGTCTCTGTCATATATAGGATATGCATCAGCTCGTGCCATGAAGGTATTATCCACATTAATCTCCAAAATACTTTTAAGTTCATAATGAATGTTCATATTTATGTCCAAATATAAAATACGATCCCATTGCTTAAGTTTTTCATCAAATAAGTGCAGTTTATGCCATTGAAATTTCTTAGTTTTGTTTCTATTGGGTTGTAAGTGAGTTTCTAAATTATTTAATGAATTTTCTGCTTGCTTTGAAAACATTACTCTTTCAAAGCGCAGTACATATACGTTGTTTTTTAAATTTAAAAATTTAATTAAAAAAGTAGGGCAGAATTTAGTAGTTAAGACAATAATAGGACCGTGGTAATTACCAACATTTCTAATTTCAAGATAAAGTCTTTGAAAATGATTTTTTAAATATTTAAAATCACCTACAACGGAAATTGCAACATTGTCATTCATTAGTTCAAGAATAGTCATCGAGAAATGAAAACTATAAAAAATTCATTTCATTTTAGATAGAAGTTGTCTTAAATTGAAAATTAGGTTTTGCTAGTATTTAAAATTGAAATTATTTAAATCAAATAATTTTTACAGTTTGCTTTTTTTTTAAAATTACTTTTTTATATTTAAAATTTTTATATATAAATTGGTCAAGTAACTTTGTTAATATATTAATTATTAATTAGCAAAAATATTTTATACATGGTTAATAAACAAGTTTTAGAAAACAAATTTTTAAAAGCCGAAATCATCCCAGAACTTGGAGGGAGGATTGACGGTTTAGTAAACAAAAAAACAGATTTTAATTGGGTTTGGAAAAATAAATACCTTAATAACACAAGTGTTAAAAAAGGTTCAAATTATGATGAAAACTGGCAAGGTGGATGGGAAGAATTATTTCCAAATGACGCAGTTGAAAAATTTAGTTGGGGCTTGGGATATGATCATGGGGAAACTTGGTCGCATAATTGGAAAATTTCAAATAAATCAAATGAGAATATTGAACTTTCTGCTGAAAACTTAGAGTCTGGCTCTATCATAAAAAAAACTTACATTTTATTAAAAAATAAATTGAGAGTTGAGTATTTACTGAATATAAATTTTGAAGAAATATTTTTATTTAAACTTCATTTAGCTATACCTATAAGTTCGGCATGTAAACTGAATGGTAATTTTTATGATCTAAAAAAAGTAAGTAAAGATTTTGGTAATATCTTAAATACTGACAATGAAGAAAAGTTTTTTAATCCTGTAAAAAATTCTGGTTATTTTGATTTTGCATATGTTGGAAACAGTGCATACAATCTTCAAGTTGAGCAAGAAAATAATTTACTCAGTTTAAATTATGATAAAACTTTTTTAAACTATCTTTGGATTTTTCAGACACAAGGCGGTTGGAGAAATCATAATGTAATTGTTCTTGAACCTGCAACAAATGGTAAAAAATTATTTAAAGATGCAATTAGTGCTAACCAGTACAAAAAGGGGCCACTTGCATTAAAAACATATTATGAGGTTAAGATTTCATGAGTTGTTCAGTAATAGTTAGGGTGCTAAATGAAAAAGAAAATTTAAATAAACTGATAAAAATTTTGGAAACACAACAAAACGTAAAATTTGAATTAATAGTTATAGATTCAGGTAGCAATGATGGGACTGTAGAAATGCTTAAAGACTATAAATTCAAAATCCCATTTATTTTTACTTCAATTAAAAAAGAGGAATTCACATTTGGTAAGTCACTCAATAAAGCAATTGAACACTCAACTTACAAAGATTTTATAGTCTCAATTTCTGCACATTGCTTTCCACTTGACGAACTCTACTTAAACAAAATGATAAATTATTTAAATGATTTAAATGTCGGTCTTGTTTTTGGTAGACAGATTGCTGATAGTAAATCTGCTCTATCTGAAGCTAATCATTTATCAAAGTGGTTTCCAAAGGAAGAAATAAGTTTAAAAAATATATTTTGTAACAACGGATCTAGTGCATTTAGATACTCTGACTGGAAAAAAATTAAATTTGATCAAAATATAACCGGTTGTGAAGATATTTTATTTGCACTTGAGCTAAGTAATTTAGGGAAAGAAATTGTGTATGAGCCAAATGCACCAGTTACTCATTTTCATAACGAAAGTTTTAAAGTAGTGTTTAATAGATACAGAAGAGAAGCTAATTTAATTAAGACTTTGTTTAATCATGATTTATATCTATATAAAGTTTTTATTAGTTCATTTAAAGAAATTTATTCTGATATTTTATTTAGAACTAGTAATGAATATCCAAAATCTAGCTTAATTGAAATTTTAAAATATCGCATGGCTAAAAATATGGGTCAATATTTTGGAAGAAAAGATATTAAAAAATTTAATATTGACTATTCAAAAGATCAAAAAACAGATTTATTAAATCACTATTTCTATTAAAGTCTGAATTATGTTCACAGCTTTTCTTCCAATAAAATATGAGTCTGAAAGAGTTTTGCATAAAAATTTTAGATTAATAAATAAAAAACCATTATTTTTTTATATATTAAATACTCTTTCAAAGATTGAATTAATTAATGAAATAGTAATTGATTTTGATCAAGAAAAAGTTTCTTTAAAAATTGAAGAGTATTTTTCAAATATAAAATTTATTCAAAGAGATAAAAATCTTTTAGATCCTAAAGAATCTGTAAATAAATTAATAGAGTCAAATTTGCAGCACTTTAAAAATGATTACATAATTCAAACACACGTAACAAACCCACTTTTAAAAACAACTACTATTCAAAATGCTTTAAATAAGTACGTGGAGAATCTTAATCCTATTTTTTCGGTTACAAAACACCAAGCAAGATTCTATAATTCTAAACTCAAACCTATAAATCATGACTTAAAACAGTTACTCCCAACTCAGCACCTAGACGCTATATATGAAGAAAACTCAAATTTTTACATTTTTTCTAAAACACAATTCTTAAAATATAGAAGAAGAATCAATAATAAATCTGAAATATTCGAAATTCCAAAACTTGAAAGTATTGATATTGATGATGAACAAGATTTAGAGTTGGTAAAAAAAATACTTGCTAGTTAAGAAATATTTTTAAATGGCTCCATGTGTGAATCAGTTAAATTTTTTAAATTAAATTGACTTATATTTTGAACATTAAACCACTCATTAATTTTCTTTAAATGATTTTCATAAATAAAATCATAATCCATTGTCTCTTTTTTAAAAATATATGGATGCGTGAGTTTCATACTGGAAAATTCATCAGCAAATTGTAATTCTTTGTTATGTTTCCAAAAATATGTTTTTTCTTTATCAGGATTTCCATCGAATCCAGCAAAATAAATATTTTTATATAGATAAAAAGAAATTGGTAACAAAAGTAATGTTAAAATATTATTTGTTCCTGCAACATAAAATTTATTAGACAGTCTAAAATTTAAGTTAGTTTTTTTGTCTGACTTTACTATTGGGATGAATATAAATTTATGATGAAATTTTTTGGGAATATATTCTTTTATAATATGAGCATCTCTTGCAACAGTAATAACTGTAGAATCATATTTTTCTATAGTTTGTATTAATGTCTTTTGAAATTCAGCAACATATTTGGATGGACCAGAATGCCAAGTAGGATCACCAAATATCACAAATTTTGGTTTAAATTTTTCCATAAATTTATCATTATTTATAACACTGTTGCACACTATTACATCGGTAATTTCAATTTCTTTCTCAAGAAGTTGTTTTGAGTTGGGGCCAGAACCTATTACTAAAACTGAGTCAGATGAGATTGAGTTTTTAATTGTCTTAAGTTTTTTTCTTGACTGCTTTAAAAATTTATTATCATCAAAATTTTTTGATGCAAATTTTAAAGAAGTAAGAGAACCTGTTCCTTCATATTTAGAATTAATATTAATTTCATTTTTTAATAATTGTGATACTCTATCGTTTGCTTTCCAATTTAAAATTACATAATTATATTTATTGTGAAAAAATCTTTTTTTTGTTGTTTTATTTAATGAAATTTTTTTATTAGAAATTTGATGATTTAATATTTCCGGATTAAAATTTTCTGGGATTTTAAATGAAATATTGTTATCAAGGATAGAAAAATTTATTTCTTTAATTCTATTTTCTATAGGCTTAAAGTACCAATGAATACGATAATAAGTATCAAGAAAATTATCTTCGGTTTTGAACTCAGGCTTAACTATTAAAGTTAAGCCTGAGTTAATGAAGATAGAAAATTTTCTAAATAGGACATCTAAGATAAAGTCAATAAATAATATTTTTCTAAAAAAATTAAAATATAAAAATCTAAAACCTCTTATTAATATAAATTTTTTCATAATTTCTTAAGCAAAAATTTGATTATTATGCTTTCAATATTTCTATATTTTAAACAAATTTGATTGCTATTTTTTTATTAAGATAAAAATATCTCTGGAAACATCCCACTTTAAATCATTTTTTTTTGCAAAATTAATTAAGTATTCCTTTGGTGGATAGGATTCAATATTGTTATCAAGATCAAATAATCTAAAATCATCAATTAAAATATTTAAATTTGAAAATTTACTTAAATGTTTTTCAATAGTATCGAGTTCATATTTTATTGGTGTATCTTCTAATCCTTTAAATGTGTCCCCTCCTGACCAATGACCATCAAGCCAGAGACAAACATTTTGATTGTTTTGTACCTCAAGTAATATTTTTTCAAATATTTGCTCAGAAGAATTATTGTATATAGAAATATTTTTGTATTTTCCTAATTTCTTTTTTGAAATTTCAAAATATTTCTCACTAGGTTCAATAGTATAAACAAATTTACTTATTTTGGATAAATACTCAGCTGTTTCGCCAACCAATGTTCCTGTTTCTACCCAAATTGCATCTTCACTATTGTAAGTTTCTAAAACTTTTCTTTTAATAAAGGTAGGAAATGGTTCAGAAAAATCATAAATTTTTTGCCATTTCTTGATTTCATAATACTCTGAAACTTTAATCCTAAAATTTAGGATTTTTAAAAAAATATAAATTAATAACTTCATTTACTTAACTCTAATTTAATAGACATTAAAATACCTTTTTTGTATTTTTCTTTACAATTTTATTTAAATAGTCTTCGTCTGGTTGTTCTGAAAATGCCAAAATGTTTCCCCAGGAATTATTGTCTAAATTTTGATTTGTATATTTATAAAATTTATTAAAGTCATGATATGTTCCATATTTGTTAATTGGATACCATTCAAAAACATAAGTAAAATAATCTAATTTTAAAAAAGTATCAATAATGTTTTTTACTGATAAATCTAATTTTTTAATTTTATTAAATTCAAATTCTACAAGAACAACTCTAGGTTTAATTACTTCAAATGACTCATCGATTAGAACAAAATAATCTGCTCCTTCTATATCAATTTTTAAAAAATCAATTTTACTAATTTTTTCCAACTCTAATAGCCGAGTAAAAGTTATTGCTTCAACATCATAACGATATTTATGAGTTTCGTGAAAATCTACTATTGATGTAATTCCCAGGGACTCTGTGCTTGTGTACAGTTTTTTATTTGTGTTTTGGTTATAAATAGCTTTGTTTATTATTTTAACATTTGATATATTTCTATATTTTTTAGTTAAAAATTCCACTAAAACTGGGTTACATTCAATAGTGAAGCATGTCCATTGATTGGGATAAAACAGATCTGTACATGAACCTTTCATAGCACCAATGTCAACAAGAATATTATTACCATTAGAATTCAAATATTCAGCTACAACATTACATTCATCAACGATGATGTGTCTTTCTGCAAAAAGATAGCGATGAATTTTTTTTAAAATATTTTTAATGTGCGTTTTAAAATATTTCACAATTACTTTCTTCTTTTTCTTGTAAACTAAAAATATATTCGTATAACTGACTATATGTTATTTATTTAGAAAATTCTAATTTCAATCTAAGATTTTTTTGCTACTATATTAAAACCAAAGCATAGTAACTCACTTGATCCAGATTCTTTTAAATCTAATTTTTTTAATAAATTCAATAAATAAAATTTGCTAACATAAAAAAAGGGATTTCTAATTTTTTTATTTACATACTTTTCTGAAACCTCATTCAACCTTCTTGTTTCTTGAGCAAAATATTCAAAATAATTTCCATTTGGAGTAATTTCTTTTATCTCAAACCCATAATTTGGTAAATGTTTTTGGTAATAATACCTACTAAAACCTGTAGCGTAATGATACGGCGCATAATGAGTTAAAGAATTAAAAGGTGCAGATAATACTAGTAAACCATCTTTTTTTAAAATTCTTGAAAACTCTTTAAATACCAACAAAGGATCTTCTACATGTTCTATAACCTCTACACAAAGTATTGCATCAAGTGAATTATCTTTAATAGGAATATCTATAATATCAGAAACTATATCAAGACCTGAATAGTCGACTTTGCCTGTATGCAAACCATTTGAAACTTCCGTACCCTTATATTCAGCTATGTCTTGACTTAAATAGTTAAGATGTTCGCAGTATATTTTTTTATTACCGTTACCTGCGCCTGCATCTAATATAGTTTTTCCTGCTGGAATCTCATTAAGAACTTTCTTCAACCATAAATTTCTTTTATTAGCATTTTGAGTACCAAAGGGTTCATTAAAAAATGTTGTATTTATTTTTCTAATTATTTTTTTTATCATAAACCTAAAAGTTTTTAGAAATTTTCCACAATGTATTTCTAGCTATAATCATAACTCTATAAATCAAGTTTATTGAACTGAGTAGGTTTTTTAATTGAGAAAAGATAACTCTTTTTTTATTTACTAAATCTTTTTTAATATAAAAAGCATCGCCCCAGGAGTAAGAGTCTAACCAGAAATGTGTGTCAGTCCTAATAAATCCAAATTGTTTTAAAAATCTATCTATTTCTTTTATATGGGGACCATTTTCATAAAGTTCTTTTTTATTTACTTCTAAAATGATGTATTTAATATATTTTTTTAAAACTTTTTTAGATCCTTTTAGTACTTCCAACTCAAACCCTTGTGTGTCAATGTTTAAAAAGTCTATTCTTTCTATGCCTAACTCATCTAAAACTTTAATTTTTATTGGAATATTTTTTTGCTCGAAAGATATTTCTGGGTGTTCTGACAAATGAACTTTTGGCTTTAAAAAAGAAGAGCTTAACCCCTCATTGCTTGAGATATACATAGATGATACAGAATTTACACTACCTAAACCATAATCGTACAAATAAATATTTTGACTTTTACTGAAATTACTTTTTAGTAGTTGAAAAAGTTTTTTTTGAGGTTCAAATAAATGAATCTCACAATTTGGAAAGTTTTTTAAATATTCCTCTACTTCTTGACCCTTGTGTGCCCCAACATGTACAACTTTTTGAACTTGCAAAGAATATTTGTTTTTTAAATGATTTAAATCTAATAGAGCCATTTATAGCATTATACTTTAATATATTTTCTCAAAGTAATAGCTAATTATTTTGTAATTTTAACTATGAATTTAGTCAATAAATCTAATAAAAAATTTTAAAAAAAATTAAAATTATAACTTAATATAAAGATAGGTAAAAATACAAATATTCTTGACCGTGGGAGACAAATTCCAATGAAATTGAATAATAGAATTCTATTAATTTATATTTTATTACTTCCTCTTTTAGTAAATTTAATCGTGAATATATTCCAGGAAAAATATTATTTTGGTCTTCAAAATTCTTCTGGAAATATGGAATTAATAAATTTATTACTGTCATTTTTTTTGTTTGTTTTATATTTCTTCATCGGAAAAGTAGTTAAAAATATACTAAACACTAAATTTATATCAACATCAATTGTTATTTTTTGGATTTCTTTATTTTCTATAGATAATTTTTTAGTTTTATTTTTTAAGAATATTGATTTTAAATATTTTTTAACAGTAATGCTTTTAATTCTTATTGGCTTTTCACTTTTCAAAAAAGAAAATTTGCGACCTTTGATATTAATTTTAATTACTTATTTTTTCATACAATTATTTATGTATTTCATCAATATTTATCCAGAAAATCTTTCACTTTCACAAGATTTACTGTATACATCTGATGAAAGAGAGCTTTGGTATCCTGCTTTAAAAAATATTTTTGAAGAAAATTATTACTCTGTACTAACCAACAACCCTTACCCCGGATACGGTTTGCTAACATCTCATGTTGCCTCAGTTAATACATTTTTACTTATAGGGTTTAAAAGTTTTAATTATTACTTAGCTATTAATTATTTGACTATTTATCTATTTTTTTTATTTTTATACGAAATAATCAAAAATAAGACCGTATTTGTTTTTATGTTTATTTTATTTTCAACAATAATTCTATCAAGCCACTGGTTCACATATGTATTTTTTGGATCTTTACTTAGTGAAGGAGTTTCAAGTTTTTGTTTCGGAGTTCTTCTAACAGAAGCATTTTTAAGAAAAAAACATACTCAACCCAAATTTACTATAATTTTAGTTTATATTTCTATAGGGTTTCTGTTCTATACTCGACAATTTATTTCTACAATTGTTTTGATATTTTTAGCCTATCAAATTTTTAAAAAGAGAGAAAAAATTTTACTTATTGGATTTTTACCATTTTTTTTAAAAACTTTTCAATCAATTGTACTGCCAAATACCTATATAGATCCTTATATAACAAATGAAGAACTTTCGAAAATTATATTTAATTTAAATAACCTATACAAAATGATTCTTCAGTTTTTTATAGACAAGCCAGTAACTTATCTTTTCATAATTTTGACAATTTTGATAATTTCCAATATTAAATTACAAAAAGAGTACTTTGATTTTTATATTTTTTTTATTTTAAATTTATCAATGGTATCTTTTTTAATGATTTTTTTATGGGAAAAAGATGACGTTCAATCAAGTTATAGATATATATTGAACTCTTTTTATTTAATTCTTTACCCTATGAGCGACATGTTAAGCAAAAATTTTTTAAAAAATAAATGACAATTCATTGTAATTAAATTTCATATTTTCATTTAATCCAAAATAAATTACTATCAATTAAATTTACATCCAACAAAGAATTTATCTTTTTCAATCTTTTACTATTTGATTTATTTCTATTAACAATATCAATATTATTCTGTATTTCTTTTATTCCATCCTCGATTGAAAATTCGAATTCAAAATCTGGATAAAGTTTAGTAAGTTTTGAAAAATCTACGTAATAAGATCTTGAATCATTGTCTTTTTTACCAAAAGAGATTGTATTTACTCCTGTGATATTGCTTACTATCTTTGCAATTTCTTTGACTGTATAATTTAACTTATCACTCCCTACATTTACAAGAACTTTTTTTTGATTATCGTTTTCTATTAAATAATTTATAAACCTACATATATCACCGATATGAACAAAAGGCCTTCTGGGGCTCCCATCTGACAGGACTTTAATTAGATCGTTATTTAATGCTTCCACTGTCAAATCATTAATTACTAAATCTGTTCTGATGTTTGATGAGTAACCGAATGCAGTAGCATTTCTTAATATATTAATTTCAAATTCAAATTCATTGTTTAACAAGTATTGTTCATTTAAATACTTTGCTTTGGCATACTCTGTTAAAGGATTTGTAGCATAATCTTCAGTTACTATTTGATCTCCAGAATCTCCATAAACACTGCAGGATGACATATAAATAAATTTTTTTATAAAAGATCTCTTGGAAAGTTCTATCAATTTTTTAGTTCCTTCAATATTAATTTGTCGCGTAAGGTCCTTATTAATTTCACCCAAAGGGTCATTTGATAGTTCAGCCATGTGGAGCACTATATCAATATCATCCAAGTCTTCTAAGCAAAGATCTCTAATATCTTTCTTTATAAATTTATGAATTTGGTTTTCGTTTAGATTGTTACCAAAGTACATGGTATCTAAAACTGTTAATTGATACATAGATGAATATTTTTCAACAAATAGTGAACCTATATATCCCCCGCCTCCGGTTATTAAAATTTTTTTATTCATTGATTTAATGATAAAGTATTAAAAAATTTCTTTACACTTTTAAAAGTTTAAAATATTAAGGTTATTGATATTAATACAATTAAACGGGTATAAAGATGCAGGTTAAAGAATTTTCAGATGAACTGTCTGAAATAAAAATTTGTTCAGGTGTAAATTTCAACGATGAAAGAGGCACTTTAAAAAAAACAATTCATGGTGACAAAATTGATAAATTATTTCCTCAAATTAAAGAAGTTATATGTACAACATCAAAAAAAAATGTCATTAGGGGTCTGCATTTTCAAAAACAACCCTTTGAAATTAAAAAATTTATTACTTGCGTTAAAGGAAGTATACTTGACGTTTTTGTTGACATTAGAAAAGAGTCGAAAACATTTGGAAAGTACGGAACAATAAATTTAAGTGAAAGTGACTCATTATCTATATTAATTCCTGAGGGGTTTGCGCATGGTTATTCAACTTTAAGTAGTGAATCAGTAGTAGTTTACCTTCAGTCGGGTAATTTTAATCCTGATTATGATGGTTCAATTAATCCACTTAGTTTAGATATTGATTGGAAAATTAATGAACCAATAATATCTGAAAAAGATACCTCAGCATTAAACTTTATAGATTTTTAAAATGGAATGAAAAAATTACTTATTCTTGTTTTAAGTTCAAATACATACCCATCTAAAAGAAATGAAAAAGTATTAAAAAAAACATGGGTACTGAATAATTCTAAAAATGTTCAAACTATTTTTTATAAAGCAGGTAAAAAAACTTCTTTTATTAAAAATAATTTGTTTGTAGAGTCGGGAAAGCAAACTAAAGACATTGGTGCCAAGACAATTAAAGCCTTTGATTGGGCACTTGAAAATATAGAGTTTGACTATATTTTTAGAACTAATTCAAGCTCATATATTAATGTTAAAAATTTACTTAATTATTTAGAGAGCTTTGATGAACAAAATAATTTTTTATACAACGGTATTGTTATGAGTTTACCAAAGAACAATAGTAGAGAAGCTGTGGACTTTATTAGTGGAGCAGGTATTTTACTAAATAAGCAAACTATAAAATTAATAATAGAAAATAAAGACCAATTTAACAATAATGAATGGGACGATGTCGCTATTGGTATGTTATTGAAAAAAAATGGAGTAAAGCCAACTGTAGGAAAAAGATTTGATATTTCTGGAAATATTTTCTATCAAGATATTGAGAAAAATTTTTACCATTATCGATGTAGAATTGATAATCACTATGGCTATCCTAGATTTCTAGAGAAATTTGTAATATTGCATTTACATAATGAGTTTAAAAATAGAAAAGTTAGTGATGTTAAGATTCTTTTCTATAGAAATTTTTTTGAGATTTCAAAGATTTTTTATATTCAATCTCCCTTTTGGAAAATTTATAATTTTATTTTAAATTTTTCTAGAAAGTTAATTCCTAAATTTATTTACAAATTTATCAAAAAAACATTTAAGAAATTAGATAGCGCAATCAAATTAAGATATTTAAAAAAATAATTAAGAAATTTTTTGCCATGGTGCCTTGCCACTATTCCATAATTTATTTAAATTTAAATACTCTCTATATGTATCCATTGGTTCGAAAAAGCCATCATGAATGTTTACATACAATTCTGAATCTTTTGATAAATTACGCAGAGGGGAAGATTCTAAAACTGAAGATTCATCAAGATAGTTAAATATATTCTTATTGAAAACCATAAAGCCTATATTTACAAATCCTTCGAGTTTTGGTTTTTCAATAAACCTATTGACTTTATTTTTTTTATCAAACTCAACAAGACCAAATCTAGAAGTAGGACTAGTAACGGTCATCGTTCCAGTTTTATTATGTTCTTGATGATTTTTGATTAGTTTACGTATGTTAACATTTGCAAGACCATCTCCATATGTAAATAAAAAATTTTCATCTAACAAATCTCGAACTTTGTACAGCCTTCCACCAGTTTCTGTATCTTCTCCTGTATAAACTACTTGTACATTTTCATTATTTTTGTAGTAACTTTCAACTTTTTCGCCTAAATACCCTGTACAGACTATAAACTTAAACCTACCCTGCATATTGAAAATATTTATTAAATGATCTAATACTGGTAGACCACCAATCTCAACCATTGGTTTGGGTAAGTCTTCTGTCATTTCCCTCATACGAGTACCTTTTCCACCAGCTAAAATAACAACTTGACGAATCTCAATCATACAAAAATGATAATGTAATTTAAGAGATTTACATAAATATTGTTCTAAATTGATATATTTGTGTTAAAAAGTTTTTTGCAATTATGATTATATAAATGGAAAATATTGCATTTGTCACAGGATCTTCAGGAAAAATAGGAAAAGAATTAACTAATTTATTACTAAAGAATAATTTTACTGTTGTATGCGTAGGAAGGTTTATAAACAATACTGAAATTTCTTTAAAAGTTGTTTCAAAGAAATTTCCTAATATTTTTACAATTGATAAACCCCTAGATAGTTGGTCAGTTTATAGCGAAGATGATTTGATAAGGTTAATTTCATTTCCAAAAAATATTAAAATTATGACTTACTTTTTTCATTTAGCATGGAAAGGAGAGAAAACCCTTACTGATGGAGGATATGAAAATCAGATTGTTAATATTGGGACTGCTTCAAAATATTTGGATTTATGCAAAAAATTAAATATTAAAAAATTTATTAATGCTGGTTCAATTGATGAGATATATGTAAAACGTATTATAGAATCTGAAAACTATATAAAAGCTAGTGAATATACTCATTTCGATTATGGTATTGCTAAGATAGCCACTCAAGAAATACTATCTTTTAAAGCATACGTTGAAAAAATAAATTTTATTCATACATTAACATCAATTGCTATTGACAATAAGTTAAGGAGTAACAATTTTATTGAAAATAATATTAAAAAAATTTTAAATGGCTTAGATTACGATATTCCAAATAATTCAGAATTATGTAACATCTCAACTTGCTCAAGTATTGCAAATAATTTATTTCAAATAGCTGTAAATGGTGAGAACCAAAAAACCTATTTCACGGGCAACAATGCAATATATAAATTAGAAGATTATTTTGAATTGATATCCTTAATCTTAAAAAATAAAAAAGTTGAAATCAAAAAATATGAATCTGAAAGTTTAGGAATTTTAAATTATGAGGATTTTAATTTAAAAAACAAATTTTTACACAAAAAAAGTTTAGACCCCATAGCAAATATTAAAAATTTAATTAATTCAATAGGCTTAGGATGAAAAAAGTAATAATAACTGGTGGAGCTGGTTTTTTAGGTTCCAAATTGTCGGAAATACTTTCAAACTCTGGTTATGAGGTTCTGGCTATTGGAAGAAAGAGTTACCAAGACATTAGCGAGTTCAGAAAAAAACAACTTTCAAAAGTTAAGTATTTTAGTTGTGATATTTCAAAACAAAGCCTTGATGAAATATTAGAAGAAGTAGGGTGGGAAGGTGAGCACATTTATGCTCTAATTCATCTTGCATGGAGTGGAGAAAGTGGGTTGTCAGATTTAAATGTTGAAATTCAATTTAGGAATTTATCAACTTCTTTAAAATTATTTGAGATTTCTAAAAAATTAAAGATTGATAAATTTCTATTTACGGGTACCATGGAAGAATTTTTTGCTGAGGAATATATAAACCTAGATTACAAAAAAGATACTCTATACAACAGACATGTAATTTATGCAATGTCTAAAATTTGGACTAAAAGAGTTCTAAAATCAAAAGCAATTAATTGCGGAGTAAGTCTTATTTTTATAACAAATTCACACATAATAGGTCCAGGTGATGATAAAGACTCATTCTTACAAGTATCGCTATCAAAAATGATACATAACCAACCTATAGTTATGTCTAGCGGGCTTCAATTATTTGATGTTATAGATGTTATAGATTGTGCTGAAGCTTATAAGTCTATTTTAGAAAACGGAAATAAATTTAGTACTTATATTGCTGGTTCTGGAAATCCTCAAATACTTAAAAATTATATCTTGATGATGAACAAATTTTTTCCTCAATACAACCGTCTTAATATTGATTCTAAGAAGTTTGCTGATGTTATCTTAAGAGCAGAAAATTTTGATACAACTAACTTACAAAATGATACAAATTTTACACCGAGCATATCGTTTGATGAGTCGATAATTAGACTTAAAAATTATATTGAGGAATATAATATCAAATACTAAATTAAGTTTTAAATCAAAAATAAAAAAAATTTTATTATTAAAAGTAGTCATAAACAAAAAATATTATAGATCAGATATTTTTCAGGTAAGGGCTAACCATTTGACTTAATCTAATAATAACTTATTTAGTTTGATTTTACGCTCGTAGCTAACAGGCTCTATGTAATAGTGAGCGGTAAATATCACACAATTTAATAGTGGTCAGTTCCAACTTCTAAAAATTTTTAAGTTTTTATATGTCGCCAAAGTTTTCGCAATTCAAGGAAGTTCTTATTATGACCTCTGTAAACACCAATGGTTATTGATGGCCAGAGGCAGAATCGAACTGCCGACCCCTAGTTTTTTAGATAGAGGCAAACCATTTGTCCTTTCATCATTCTACATCAATCATCATTGATATTCGCTTATT
>Ga0181580_10000192_pt1 | contig 42028 bp, 62 predicted proteins | sample 071ome_23_FD_132413 | JGI IMG/M metagenome (GOLD analysis project Ga0181580, IMG submission 132413) | Coastal salt marsh microbial communities from the Groves Creek Marsh, Skidaway Island, Georgia - 071403BT metaG (megahit assembly) | ecosystem: Environmental > Aquatic > Marine > Intertidal... | reverse complement strand
TAAAAATCAACATGGCAATCAACATTGCCTCAAATCCTTCTCTTAATATGATAAAGAAAGATCCCATAAATGGTGCTATACTCATATAAACTCCTTCCGATGCTTACTGTGACCTTTACAGTGCCACATATTTTCTAGCTTTTGTTATTCAGACTCAACTGTAACGTTTAAAGGATGACCAGCGGAACGAGCCATTGCAGTTGATTCAATTGCTTTCTGTTCAGCAATTTCGTGTACATAAGTACCAACTACTGCTTTTCCTTTGTCATGAATTAACTGAGTTAATTCACTAGCTGTATCATTATCATGATGAAATATATCAATTAGAATACTTATTACAAATTCCATTGGTGTATAATCATCATTTAAAAAAATTACATGATACTGATTTGGTTCATGTAATTTAATATCTCCAACAGTATCAACATTAGGTGATACATTAGGTGATGCATTTGCTGTCATTTTTATTTCTCCATCATTTCTACATCAGGCAAAACATATTGCTTTGTATCTCCGCCTTCTGTGTTTTCACCTTTGTCAGTGGTTTTAATTGGCTTGCCATTAATATTTTTAATTTCTATTTTAATTGGTTGTCCTTCACTCATTTTTCTTAATTGTTCCAATTGATCATGTAATTCTTTATTGTATTGTACATGAATTCCTCTTGGTTGTCTATGATTAATTAAGTCAATTATTTGTGGAAATACATAGTCATATTCATATTTTGGAGAAATTAACCATACATAAATCTTGTCATTTCTTTCATCAGCATAGTAATTTAACATAATTGCTTTGCCTTCTGGCAGTTGTTTTTGCGGTGATGACCAACCATAAATCATGTTTAAGCCTTGATACATCAAAATTACAGTTAACACAATCAAAGTGGTTGCTAATATTTTAAATGAAGTTTTAAAAACTTTTCTGCTGATTACTGCCATACAGAGGAAACTTCCATATATGGCTAGTCCTATAAGAATTATTAAATGTCCTGATATCATCTTCCGCTCAACTTCTGTGTCATTTTAAAAGGTAAATCATTGGTTTCTACTACTTTAGCATCATCGTCAAGTGTAAATCTTAAAAAAGTTGTCTCATCGCCCTGGTAATTTAAAACTTTAGTTCCTACATATATCAATTGATAAGGATTCAATTTTTCAATCTTTATAGTAACTGGCACATTATCACTTGGTTGATACATTTCTCCGTTATCCATTCTTGTTGTTACAGTTGACTTTGCATACCAGTGTGCATTCACTATGTACTGTCCAGGTATTATTTCTCGTATGGTAATATGTTCTTCATTTAATCTGTAAAACACATCTCCTGATACTGTGCTAACAACATCATTACTTGTACCTAAATCATCTCTATCAAGGTTATTTAGACCTTTGTCTTTTTGTCTAAAATAAACCATGTTGTCTGCTGGATCTTTGAGATACAAATCTATATCATCTCGACTTGAACTAGGCCATGACATAGTAATAATAAATTCTGCTTTGACAATTATGTCTCCTTTTTTAGCAACAGGGTTAATTAATAAAAATGCTATTATGAATAGCATTGTTAAACCTACTGTGATATTAAAAAGAAGATCTATAAACGCAATTGATGTTTTATATCGATCTCTTCGCATCTTCATTTTCTTTTACAAAACTATCAAAATGTGATTCTAATCTAAAAAACTGAACTTTAAGCAACACACTTGATATCAATCCAACCAACGTTGTATATAATGCTGTACTCATTCCTAGACTCATATTTTTTAAGCTCTGCTGTACACTATCTGGATCTGAAATGTTTAATTCAGCAAATGCTCCTACTAACATAAGAATAAAACCACTTACAGTTCCAACCAATCCAAGTGTCAAACAAATTTCTGAAGAGAACCAACCGGTTTCATATCTTTTTTTAAGATGATTACTTATTTCTAAATTATTAATCTTTAATTTGTTAAGTTTCCATGCTTCGTGGCCACAAAAAAGTGATACGGCTGTAAACAAAGATATAATAACAAAACTAATTTTTGTTTTGTCAGCTTCCCATATAATTTTAAAAACATCAAATGATGCTAAAACTATAGTTATTAAACAAGCTGTGCAAAAAAACCACCACCATTCTAGAAATACTTTATATTTGAGCATTGTTTTTTCCTTTACTTGTTTATATTTATTAAAAAGTAAAGTTATAACAACTTCGTAAAAACAAGGGTTATTTCCAGTATTGCTCCCATTCTGGGAAATAATCAAATACTTTTTTATTATGAATTTTATCCAATTTAGCTGTGTATGAACAGAAATCTTTCCAAAGTTTTCTTTGATCTTTAGTTTGAGATTTTAACATCTGAACTGAAAATATAGCAAATTTATCTGCCCATGGTTTTTCATTTTCAGGCAACGATTCTCTAAATGTTTCCCATTCTTCCAAATATTTGATTTTTAAAGGATCTGGAAGAATCCATGGATTCAATACAGGTGGGTGAAGTACTTCTCCACTAGAAAAAGTATCTGCTGTAGTTATTTTTAAAAAATCACAATAAATTTCAGGCATTCGAGCTGATTGAAAAACTGATATAGTACAAATAGGTGATAATATTAATTGTGGTATTTGTTTAAAAAACATTACATTTTTTAATACTGTGTTCCAATTGCCACCTTGTCTAAAATAACTGTAAAAAGATTCAGATGCATCTAAACTAACTTTTAAGTTAATTCTTTGAAAGTTTTTTAATAAATCTATCACATCATATTGTTTGAATTTGCCTGCTATACTGCCATTGGTTGTAATTATTAATCTTATCTTACTAGCAAAAGGCTGTATTTTTTCTAAAAATTCATAGAAAGATGCTTGAAAAAAAGGCTCGCCTCCAGTAATTTCTATTTCAAGTGAGTCATCATCTTCTAAGAATTTTTCAAGATCAAATTTTTCTAAGTAAGCAGTATAACTCTCTGTTCTAATTTCTTTTGTATTTTGATAATCAAACTTTGCTATGTCTGGATTTTGTTTGAGAATTTTTTCCCAAGTAGAACTGTATTCTGCACTGCAATGCCTACAAGCATAATTGCACACATTATTGAAGCGGAGTTCTATTCTTTTTAAATGTTTTATCTTACCTGTAGTTGGATCAACATTATCAATATACCACTGATCTGGTTTATTACCAAGTTTGATACGTTGTCTATAACTTTCAACTCCTTGTTTTTCCATAAATTCACAATCATAACATCCTTTTGGAAAATTGCCATTTAATAACGCAAGTCGTTGATTGCAAAGAATTGGATCATTTACTGCTTCTGAAACTGAGTTGTATTGTACCTTTGTTCCTCGTATTGACCTGTAGCAAAGATCTACTCGATCATGTTTAAAATTAATGCCGGCCATACCAAGATGGCAGGTTAAAGGTTTTTTCTTCATTGTAATACTACTTATGAGAAAAGTAAAGTGGTGTGAGACCACCCACACCACTTATTATTGATACTAGAGTTATTTGATTTTAATGGATCTAGGCTTTTTACCTTCTGGAATTATTCGTTCCATAGAGATTTTAAGTAAGCCATCTTTCAACTCAGCACCTTTAACTTCTACATCATCAGCGATTGTAAACGCTTTTGAGAAATATCTTTTTGAGATACCTCTATGTAGTACACCGTCTTCTTTGTTTTCTTCTGACTTCTTAACAGATTTTACTGTTAGTACGTTATCAGCATAGTCAACTGTGATGTCATCTTTTGAGAAGCCTGCTAAAGCAAGTTCTACGTCATAAGTGAAGTCACCTGTTTTTACTATGTTGTACGGTGGAAAGTTAACTGTAGGAACATTGAAAGTATAGTCTTCATCAAACATACGTTCAAAATGATCGAACATGTTGTCGAATCCTACTGTTACTGGTCTTAGTTGATTAAAAATAGATAGATGTTTATTAGTCATTTTAACTCCTCCTTTTAAGCAAGTTTAATTTAATGTAGATCCTATCTAAGCAATCTACAATGTTATTTATACAACTTTTTTGTTGTATATATAATATAATAACTTTTTTTAAAATTACGACCTATTCTGGACAAATTAATTTAATTTTTTTACCTATTTCTGTTTGAGTAGGTAAATTACCATATTCTTTGACAAAAACTTCCAACACTTGCTTGTAAAATATGGTACTATCGTGGTCTACTTTGCGGTTAATACTAGATAGCGATAAATTGTCAGCATTTTGTAATACTTGCAGAGCTATACTAGACTCAATTTGCAACTGTCTTAGATTTAATTGTTCTATCATAGTTTTGTTACCTTTTTAGTATTTGATGCAGGAACAAAAGTTCCTTGCTTTAGTTGTTGTTTTTTACTACAGGTTGTTGTGCATTTGTATATTCTATCTTTATAATTTAATCCGTGTTTATTACTACTCCAACTATCTACTAGATCTTCTGTAAAAAATCTATGTTTTAATATTTCATCTGACGTTTTAGTGTATAAATCATTCCAACCATCTTCATAGATAGCAAATCTGTTTTCCCAATTTACATCTCCTTCATCGCCTTCATGTAGTCCTATTCTTCTATAATTATCAAGATAACAACATGGCCATAACCTTCCATCATGTCCTACATGATATTGTTTTAAGTCATGTGCCCAGCCACAATGTATTTCATATTCAGCAGGGTTTTGAAAATTATGCTTGTCTTCTATTTTTTCTCTTTCTTGCCAACTAAAACTGTTATTATTTAAATATTTTACTCTGTTCCATCTTTCTTTAAAAGCAAAAAAACCCATTTGCTTTGCTAACTGTCGGGCTTCACCTACTTGATGTTGATTCCATGGAAAAATCAAATACTGCCATCCTGCTTTGCCACCAGCATTAATAAAAGATTTAGCATTGTCCATAATTTTTGTCCATTGTACTCTTTTTCTATAATAATGATTGGTATTTTCTAATCCATCTATACTAAACCATATTTTGTAGTTGTTATGTTTTTTTAACACCAATGCAAGTTCTTTAAAATATTTAGGACTTTGTAAACCGCCATTAGTATGAAGACAAAAATAAACAGATGGATGTGTTGTTATTAGCCAATCTATATATTCAATCAAATTTGGGTGTGCAAGGGGATCATCAATTGTTCCAATAAAATAAACATCTTTAACTGATTTCATAAACTGCGGACTAAGTGCATTTTTTAATGCATCTAATTTTAAGTAAACTTGATCTTTACCACTAAAAACAGATTTAACTGGTACATTCTCAATAGTAACAGGTGTGTTTAATTTTTTTAATTCATCATAGTCAATTATAGTACGAGAACAGCCAAGACATAATGCTTGGCAAACATTGCTCAATTCAAAAGTTATACTAATTGGATTTTTAAGATAGTGCATTTTCAATTTCTGGTATATAATTTTTTATATCAATACTTCTTGCAGTATCTATATACGTTGTATAACTAATTAATTTCTTTGTTATCAAACTGTCTTGTCCTTTTTCTGCATACTGTTTATATGTTTCCACAATATCATTATCTAATTCAGGCAGTTTTGCTTTTAAATCTAAAACATTTTGATAACCTTTGTCTAACATCTGCTGTGGTAATCCTTGTATTAATAAACTTTCTGGCTGTGTTATAAAATAAACAAAAGGTTTTTTTTCAAAATTGTCAAACTCAGTTGTCAATTGATAAAAATCATTTGGCCATGAAACATAATTCAAACTCATTATTGTCATACAAAAAGAAGCATTTATATTTTTGTAATTAGCAACAAGATCATTTATTTTTTTTAAATTATTATAAACTGTTGACCAATTGGCTGGATATCTTATGTATTCGTTATTACTGCCATATCCTTCTACACTGCAATCAATAGTGACTTTTTTTAAACTACTAAAAATATCTATATACTTGGTTATGTCAATTGTGTTGTTAATATTCAATTGAAGTTTTAAATTTTTATTGTCACGTACTGATTCTAATATTATAGGAAACTCAGGCATAACTGTAGTTTCGCCGCCATTAATTTTTAATTTTGTTATTTTAGAATATAACTGATCTAATTTATGCTTATTATCATTATACCAATTACCAATTAATACTGGTCCTTTATATCCTTTGTGTTTTTTACTTTCTAATGCAAATTGACTACTTCTATTGTTGTTACACATTACACATTTACTATTACAATAATTACTAGGTTTAATGTCAAAATAATCAATATCTTTTACGTTACCAATTTCAGTTTCATTTCCATTAAAGGCAACACCATATTGTTTTTCATAATTTTTTATCTCTTGTAACCGTTTGCTTTCAAAACCCATCTGCTCTTTGCTGTAACAAATATTTTCACAATGCAAATTGCTTTGGTTTGCTAACATAGAACGTCTTATTTTTTTAAAGTTTTCTGAATTATAAGATGTGCTTAAACTTTCAGAAGATTGCATTGGCTTGTCAAAATGTGATATCTCGCAACATGGAGACATTCCACCGTCGGTGTTTATACACAAATGCTTCCATAATAATGGACACATTTTATGACTTCTATGATTCATTAGTTCTTTCAGTTATAAAACTAATTCTAAGACCTGCTTTAGTTTTGAAAGTATTCTGGCCAAGTGTACTACTGTGTATTTGACAAGTATCAAATACATATAACGATCCAGGTAACCACGGAAAACTATTTTCAATTGTTAGCCCATGGTATCTATCTATTTTACTTGGAGCATATTGTAAGCCTGAATTTTCAAAAATTTCTTGGCTCATTTTTTCATCAATGTTAATTGTATGATACCCTTTGTCAAAAGTATAAACATTATCTATTTTACTGTAATCTGTAAAACTTCTATAATGTGTTGTACTACGATGTGGTCCCCAATCAAGTGTGCATCCACTGTCAATTACACGTTGATCATAAAAAACTATGCGACCATTGTGAGTATCTGGTAGCATATATAAAGGTATCAATATACTTTTATACGTTACTTCATTATCTTCATATGTATTATCAGGTTCTGGCATGTCTGTGTGTACTCCATACTGATGAGGAGTATGAAAAAAGTTACCACTACAAGTTTTTATTAATGATACATCTAAAAGATTTTCTATTTTGTGTTTGATATGCTTTTCAAAAAGTTGATTAAAATTTCCACCTAAAAACAAGTTACCTGTAGGACTTGTTCTCCACCATTTTGTTCCTTTGAACATGAAATCTACTAACTCTTTGATTTCATCATTATTAAAAGTGTCAGGGTAATGCTTTGATACTGACAGATAGTCTTCAACTTGTTTACGAAATTTGTCGTCAAATATCATTTGACTTACCTCCTTAATTATTTAGGATAGTAACTATGGTGTTCTTCTTGGTCTTGTAGTGTAAAACCAATTGCTGTCATAATCTCTTGTGCTAGATTTGGAAACCTTTCAACTAACAACTGACAAAATAATTCTTTATCTTGTTCATTCATTCTAGCCAAAGATTCAATTGTGTTTAAAACATTTGTTTCAAAAATACTCATTTTTACTTCCTCTAGTATCCAGGTGTATAATTTTTATATCGGATACCGTATTCCATTGCCAACTCACGTTGTCTTTTTTCATTTCTACGTTTTGCTTGTTGCTTTGCTAGTTTCTTCTTTTCGCTCGGCTTTTGGTAATAACGTCTATCTTTGACTTCTTGTAATAAACCATCTTGCATAATTCGTTTTTTTAATTTACGATATGCTTTCATAGGATCTTCTCCTTCACGTACAAAGACTTGTAATCCTACTGGTTTTGGTCTATCAAATTTTGGCTTGTTATTAGAATAGCCCCCTTTAAAGTCCCCTTTAAAGTTTTTATTTGATTTAAAGTTTCTGTTGTTTGGTTTCATTTTTACCTCATTTGTTAAACTATATTATACTAGATTTTTTTAAAATTGCAAGAACTTTATTACCTTGCCACTTTGGATTTGTGTCATATTCAAATTTATCAATAAATCCAACAAAATTTTCATACTTTTGATAACAAAAGTCTTTCATTCCTTGCTCTCTACCACGAACCTGCATAATCAATTTAACTTTGTGTCCTTGTGCTAAAAATTCATTTATTCTTTTGGTTTTTACTTTGATATCACCAATATCAATGGTTGGCCTAAACTGTATTTCTTTTAATTCAGTGACTGTTTGGTTTTTAGCAGATTCTTTTTTTTTCTTTTTTTGTTGATAAAGATACTTACCAAAATCCATTATTTTGCAAACAGGTGGATTTGCATTTGGTGTGATACAAATTAAATCCAATCCTTCATTTTTTGCTCTTGCTATTGCTTCATTAAGATTCATTATAACATTAAAATTGTCGTCAACTACTCTTACTTTAGATGCTCGAATTTTTTCGTTTATTAGAGAATTGTTTCTACTAATATCTTTTGGACCAAAACGAGATTTCATTTATTCTAATTGGGTTCCTGTATCTTGGTAAATCAAAAGAGGGTTTTTATTTTTAAATGTATCTTTGTTCACAACTAGTCTTGTTACTCCTGCTTTTCGATAACTTGGTAATTCATATTGTATGTCTAGCAATAAATCTTCTAAAACTGATTTTAATGCTCTAGCACCTAACTTTTTCTCATAAGCATTTTCAACAATCTGCTCAATAGCATCATTTGTTATCTCAAGATCAATAGACTCCATTTTAAATAACTTTTGTGTTTGTTTGAGTAATGAATTTTCAGGTTTAATTAAAATATCTTTCATTTCGGCTTTAGTTAATTCTAACACTGATACTAAAACTGGCAATCTACCTACTAGTTCTGGAATCAATCCAAACTTTATAACATCTTCTGGTTGTACCGCTTGGTTTAAAGTTTGATCTACCTCGACAGGTCTGCCAAAACCCATTGCATTTGTATTCACTCTTTTATTAATAATTTTTTCTAAGCCAACAAACGCACCTCCACATATAAACAATATGTTTGATGTGTCAACTTCAATCATTTCTTGCTGTGGGTGTTTTCTACCGCCTTGTGGTGGTACTCTTACTACTGTACCTTCAATAATTTTTAGAAGTGCTTGTTGTACACCTTCACCAGATACATCTCTTGTGATTGATGTAGATTCTGATTTACGTGATTTTTTATCAATTTCATCAATGTAAATAATTCCTCTTTGTGCTTTTTCAACATCATAATCTGCATTGGCCAGCAGTCTTACAATAATGTTTTCAACATCATCTCCTACATATCCACTTTCAGTTAGAGTTGTAGCATCACCAATAGCAAAAGGCACATTAACATAGTCAGCAATTTTTCTTGCCATAAGTGTTTTACCAACACCCGATGGTCCAAGCATTAATACATTTGATTTTTCAATTTCAATACCATCATCATGATCTTCTTCTTTATTTGAAAATAATCTTTTGTAATGATTATATACTGCAACACTTAAAACTTTTTTTGCTTGTTCTTGACCAATAACATGATCATTTAAATGATCATGCAAATCTTTTGGATCAGGAATTTCAAATGTTTCTTCTATTACTTTTTCTTTACCTTTGCTAGTGTCGTCAATTATACTATGACAAAGTTCAATACATTCATCACATATATAAGCGCCTTCTGGACCAGCAACTAACTTTTCAGCATCTTTTCGTAACTTACCACAAAAAGAACATTTCATATTTTCATCTTTATTCATTTTTATTATTTTCTAACCAATCTTTTATCCATTTTTTATCTCTTGAAAAATTTTGTGTTTGAGAGACTGATGGAGTTTGTAGTGTTTGTTGTGTTAATTTATGAATACCATCCATATCAATAATCTTTTTTACTTCAGTTAAGTTTATACTAATTTCATCATTGATGTCAATCCTTTTGATGTTCTCTTTTCTTGCTTCCAGACTGTTTCCAGAACGTGATAAATTACCATCTTTGTTGATTGATATAATTTGAGTATTGTCTTCAAGTTTTAAGTCTTTTTTTTTAGGTCTTCATCGGACAGATCTTTTACTTCAACTTCTTCCACAATAGTTTTGGGTGGATCAGTTTCATGCATATCATCTATTGTAACTTCAGGCTCTTTTCTAGATTCTACATCTGTTGATACATCTGGCATTGGATAAACTTCTTCAATAATCTCTTCCCTTGCCTTTTGAGCTATTTCTTCTAGTTTTTTCTTTTCAGCTTCTTCTCTTTTTTTAAAATCTTCTTTTTGTTCCTCTGTTATAGAATAATCCATGTCTAGTTGATACGATGCAGAAGGAAGATCTATTCCTGGATTTTCTTTTGTTTTTTGTGTATCTTGCTGTTCTTTGAGTTTATTAAATTCATTAAGTTGACTTTGCATATCTTCGTATCTTTCTTTCCAATACGAATCAGGTGTTACACCACCCGGAGAACCATCTGGTCCAGGAACGCCTATCATTTCTTCAAATGATCTTCCATATCTGTGTTTAAATGTAAAATTGGCCGCTATTAATAATAAAACAGCAAGTGGATCAAACACAAATATGATAACAATAATAACCCAACGCACTGCTTCTTCTAGTAAATCCCTATCTGCTTCTTGACCGTAAATAAATTCTGCAATGTATTTGATTGGTCCAACTTCTGCTTCAAGTTTACGATATTCTTTTTCATATATGAATTTTTCTTCTCTAGCCTGATCAACAATCAGTTGTTCTTGATCAATAAATCCTTCAAGTTCTAATATTCTACCATCAATATCTTCAGTTTTTGCATTTGCTTGATCTCTAAGGCTCTGTATTCTACTTTCTATTGTTCTAATTTGTTCAGCATATTTTGTATCAATACTTGATAATGCTTCGTCTAATTTACTGTTAATAAGTTTAATTTCTGTTTGAGCCGCTGATGCTACTGCTAATTCATTGCTTGTGGCTAGTGCTATTGCATCATCTAAACCTTTTTTACTAAACGCACCTTTGTAACGTTCTTGTGCCGCGGCAATGTCGGCATCTTTACGTTCTTTTGCTTGAGTTAATCTATTGTTCTGTAATTCAATTTGCTTGTCAAAATCAACCCTAATATCATCTTTTTCTTGTTTGATTTTGGCATATAAATCATTAAGAACTTGTTGTTCGGCTGATATTAAATTGTCAACTCGTACATCTTCGCCTTTCATTAAGCGATCAATATCGCCTGTCCATCTATCAATTTTAAGAGTTGATCTATCTATTTTGTCATCTAACGTATCAATTAATGCTACTTGCTCTTGAGATAAACTAGTTTGCTCAATATGTGCTTTAGACAAGTAACCAAAAATACCCATACTTGTTATAAACATCAACACAAGAACTGCAACTGAAAGATAATATTTTAAGAACCGCGGAGCAAGTTTCCAATACTGATATAGCCAAGAGGCTGTTATTAATTTACCCACCTCTAACACAGTTCCCATTATCATAATAGGAATAACTGCACCAGCAAAAATAGCCGCCAAACCAGCAATTGAATAATAAATTGCAACGGCACTAATAGATAATGCTGATAATAATGTCAGTATTGCTATAAACATAAAATTATTTATGTGATTATTTTACAGAATAAATTGCACTGTTGGCACCGTGCTCTGCACATTCAACTTCTACAACATAACATCTGTTATTAGTTGCTTCTCTGATTAATCCATCTGCATAGTTAAAAGCGTGTTCGGCAAATTTTTCTGCTCCTACGCCATCAAAAATTCTAATTTCTGCTAGATCTAATTTTTCTAGTTCTTTAAACTTTTCAATATAAGGATCATTTTTATCTAAACAAAGTTTGTGATCAAAATTGTCTTCAAGCCATGCTTTCAGTGGTTTCAACCCACCAAAGTCTACTGCCCAATTTTTGTTGTCTAATTGATCACATCCAAATGTGAATTTGAACTGTAAACTGTATCCATGTAGCAGATGACAATGTGAATGATCTGCATTTGGTTGTCTAAACACTGCACTCAATCCAATGTTGTGTCCATATGTTTTTGTGCTATAGTATTTTGCCATAAATGTCTCCTAAAAGTATAAGTTAATAGTACATGATCTAGCCAGTATTGTCAATGTTTTTTCTTTCAATATCTTCTTCAATGCATTCTGTTCCATACTGTACTTCTAAAATATGACAATAATCATAAAAAGGATTAGATGCTTGATGCCATGTTTGTTCTGGTATATTATATGATTGATTAGGATTAAGAACTTGATTCTTTGTTCTGTTGTTTTCAACAGTAACTAATTGACAACTTCCTTTTAAAATATACCAGTTTTCTGATCTTTTGAAATGACGTTGCATACTTAAACTGGATTCTGGTCTAATTACTAGTTCTTTTATTTTGTATCCAGGACGATCTTGTAATACTCTGTACCACCCCCATGTTCTATTGACCTTAGGCTGTTTCCAATTTTCTAATATTGTGCTTGATGAATTGATCTTATTAGTACCACCTACTCCAAACACAAATTCAATTTGATTTTCATAAGTTTGCATTTCAGGAATATTTGCACTATTTCTGTCGCCACCATTTGCAAATATAATATGCTTTCCATGACCATCTGTGGCCATTAGTTTGTATATGGCTCCACAAGCAGTGTCGTCACTGTCGTCAAAACTAATAACTTTGTCAACCATACTTAGATTTTCTATAATTGCTTTTCTTTCTGTAAAACTCATAAATGCTTGTCCTTTTTTACGTTCAAGCCAAGCACTAGAGTTTATACCTACATATAATAGATCTCCTAATTTTTTTGCTTCTTTAAAATATTCAATATGTCCAGAATGTAAAGGATCAAACCCACCAGTAACTAATACAATTTTTTCCATTATCTATTCCTTTTCTTATAAAAATAAATTATAAAAGCGCCACCGGATTTGTGTAATTCAACTTGTCTCACAAAACTCATATCCATACACCATCTTTCAAATTCTTGTTTGATTGCGCCATCTCCTGTTACTATTACTACTTTTTTAATTGATGAATCAAGATGTTTTTCTTTTATCCATTGATTAAAAAGACGCCATGCGTCCATAACTGTGTAGCCATGTAAATCTAATTTTTCAGTCATAAAAAAAGCCTTTACTTTGTAATTATAGCAAAGGCTTTTTTAAAAGTCTATCTAAAATCCGTTTGGTATTAATACATAGTGGATTGTTATAACAATTCCTACTGATGCTAACAAACCAGTTATCATCTTAAGGAAGTCTTTACCAATTAATGGAAACACTACTTTGAGTTTTCCATTGCCTAGCATTGTAGCCATAGCAAGTTCACGTCCGCATAATAGTCCAACAAACACCCATGTTGTTGACATTGGTACATCATTTAACTCTTTAAAGAACCAAAGTACCAACCAATAAAACAAATCAATGATAGTTGCGGATCTAACATATCTAGTGTTGTGTTTTTCTAAAACTATCTTTTGTATTTTACCTCCGCTTTCACGGAACATAAATCCAAGACCACCTACAAACACAAAACTGATTATCATCATTAAGTCTACAGGTATCTGCCTAGGTAAAAATACGGCAATGTTTGCCATATCATGACTCAACCAAGTCCACCATAAAAAGCCAGTTGTTATCCATTGAGCAACTCGCCAATAAGGCTTATGTGTTTCTGGAACAGGGTCTCGTTTTTCGTCTACAAATTTAGTTATAACACACCATATGGCATACGCCGCCACTGCCGCGACTGCATAACCCATAATAGATTTCATTAACATTTTTTCTAATACAAATGTACTAGCGAATGCTGATAATACTAAAAATGATGTACTAACTGGTACACCAATCCTTGTTAGCAATAATAGTAATGCTGGTGCCATTGCATGATACCATTTTACTTCTTGCCACGGAATCTTGTTCAATCTTCCGTATGATATATCTCCTCCGTTTACTGTCCAGCCATACCACAAGGCCCAAAGCAAAACCGCCGAAGCGGCTATCCATAATATTTTCCAATTATATTTTTCGTTGTTTGATGCTATCCATGTACCAAGAGTTTGTACACTGTCATTTGCGATAACTGAATAGGCGGCTAAGAGAAAGCCTATTGCCATCCATAAAGTAATTACGTCCATTTTGTTTCTCCTAGAGCTCGACGATGCTCAATATTGTTATATTCTTATTACTATTTAAACATAAAAAGATTAAATCTATGTTACAGTAATATTAAACTTTTGTTAAACCTTACCTTTAGCAATTAACTTTTTTCTGTTTGCCATATGTTGCTTTTGGACATTGGCTTTGTTTTGTCCATGATAGGCCACTGCATGTGATTCAGTTATCATTATTTTAGTAAATTTGTTACCATCAATTAAAAAATCACCTAGTATTCTACCAAACTTACCTTTTTTATCTTCACCTGATTTATCAATTTCAGTTTTTAACACTTGAATTGATCCCACTGGCATATGACTTTTAACAAAACTTTTTGCCGCCAAGCCAAAACGTTTTTCTTCTTTATCTCTAGTTCTTGATTCTGGTGTATCTATACCCATCATTCTTACACGTTCATTTTTAAGCCAAACACCAAAACCCAAATCAATGTCAACATCAACTGTGTCACCATCAACTACTCTTAATATTTTACATTTATATTCATACATGATTAATTTTTGCTAAACAGTTCAAGTTGTTCAGATTCTGATCTTAATATTTTATCTTTTATTTTTAATTTTTCTTTTTTTAAATTAATTAAATCTGTTTTGTGTTCAAAACTTCTTTTCCACTTTCTTTGAGTTTCAAAGTCTTCTACCTTATCAGACAATGATTTGTGTCTATTTGTTAGTTTTGATTGATCTGCCATAACTTCTCCTTTTTGTTGGTGCGTCTAGAGGGAGTCGAACCCCCATGCCTTTCAGCACTAGATCCTAAGTCTAGCGTGTCTACCAGTTCCACCATAGACGCATACATCAGTTTATAACTTCCCATGGTACATCTTTGTTGCCAAAATGACCATATATACAATTTTTACTGTATTCTGTAAAATTAAATAATTTGAAACCTTGAATAATACCTTTTGGAGTCAAAGTTGATTGAGAAATAAATTCATCTATTGCTGTTTTATCTGCATCAATATTACAATCAATATACACTGCCATGGGTGTTTCTAAACCAATAGCATAACTTAATTGTATTATACACCAATCTGCCATTCCGTTTGCTACTACATTTTTTGCTAACCATCGTGCCATGTACGAAGCAGACCTATCAACTTTTGTTGGGTCTTTACCAGAAAAGGCTCCACCCCCATGTGGAGCATAACCGCCATATGTGTCTACAATAATCTTTCGACCAGTAACCCCAGTATCACCATCTGGGCCGCCAATTACAAAATTACCAGTTGGATTAATATAAAACTTAGTATACTTTTCATCATATAAGTTTTCAAGCTGATCTTTTATAACTTGTTCTGCTAGTTCTTTTGCTTGTTTGCCTTTACCGTTAGTGTGCTGAGTTGAACAAACTACATTTGTTGCGTATGCAGGCTTTCCGTTGATGTATTTAATAGATACTTGACTTTTTGCATCAGGGCCAAGTATATCTTTATTGTGTGATCTTACTGTGTCTAGTTTTTTTAAAATTTCATGAGAATAATATATTGGAGCAGGCATATAACTCAAAGTATCACTACAGGCATAACCAAACATAATACCTTGGTCACCTGCACCAAAATTGTCAGTTCCTAATCCTATATCACTTGATTGCGAATGTAATTTATTTTCAAAATTTAATGTTTCCCAATGAAATCCATCTTGTTCATAACCAATCTCTTTAACTTTATTTCTAACTATGCTTTCTACTTTGTCAGCTGAAATATTAAAATTTTTAACCTCGCCGGCAACAGTAACGTGGTTAGTTGTAACAAGAGTTTCTACAGCAACTCGTGTTGTTTCGTTACCAACTTTTAATGCTTCATCTAAAATAATATCAGATATCTGATCAGCTACTTTGTCAGGATGTCCAGCACTGACGCTTTCTGATGTGAATATATATTCACGTAATCTATTATTCATCTTATTATCCTTGCTCTTTTATATTGTCTATACACTATCCAATCAATAAGTATAAAATTAAAAAATAAACCAAAAGGTGTTAATACATAACCAAATATCCAAGGTAAAAATAAAATAAATCCTGCAACTTTTAAAAGATAATCAATAATAAGATCTACTGGAACTGCCCATATTGGCCAATCTTCTTTGGGTGGTTCTGGCTGTTGTCTAAAATCTTTTACTTCCCAATCCATTAGGTATTTTGATTTCGTTGTTTGTTTTCTGCTTCTTTGAGCATTTGGTCAGCAGTTTCATCTGATATCTTTTCTTGAACCATAAACTGATTTCCAATGTTTCCTTTAAACAGATAAGTTCCTTGGTGATCTAAATTAATACTTGGATCCATCCAAATTGTTCCATTTAGTTCTTGCCATCTTCGACAGAATGTATAATCTTCTGAAAGATATCTTCGTGTTTCAGGGTCAATTATTGTGTCAAACAAAGCATAACAATAAGGATTAAATTTTGGATCTGTGTTTAAATCATTCTTATAATGTAATTCAGGCCATTTATCCATCATTGCTTGGATAACTTCTCTTCCAAATAACATAAATCCTGTACCAGCATCATAAACAGGTAAAAGTCCATTCTGTAATGGAATTCGACCGTCATTGTCAGTTCTAAGATTTAATACATATGATGCTTGATGTTTTTGCATTTCTTCTTCATCTGCACTGTTTGAAATTACTTGTTCTCTAATTCCTTTCCAGTTAATTGATTTTTTTGGATATGCACCAGTTATTACTTTTACATCAGGATTCTTTACAGCTCTCCACCATAGTTTTAATACATCTTCTGCTTGAAAATGAATATCAGCATCAATAAAAAGCATGTGAGTATATTTTGGATCACTCATAAACATTGATACTAAGGTGTTACGCCCTCTTGTAATAAGGCTTTCATTAGCAATCGTAGCCAATGTAAAATTGATATTGTGTTTAGAAAATAATATTCCTACTTTTGTCATTGATTTAAGATATGCTTCGCCCACTAATCCACCATATGCAGGCGTGGCAACAAATAAATGCTGACCATTAAATGATGAAAGGTCAATTTCAACTTTTGCACCTAAGGCTTTATCAAGATTTTGACCTTGTTGTTTTTTAACTTCTTCTTGTTTTTTAATTTCTTCTTTGGCCGCTTTTTTTTCTTCGTATGCTTGTTTGGCCGCACTTGGTTTTTTCTTGTTAGACATTAATCTCCTGCTCCTGGGTTTTTTGAAAATAGGTCTGTTTTATCCTTGCCGTAGTTTTCTGGTTTGTATTTTTCAGCTTCAGGCATTTCTTTTATTATTTTTGTAAGATTTGGCCATTGTTCTGAAAACTGTTTGTTAACATCTAACCAATGAGCTTTGTCTGGCTCATCAAAACTATCAGGTTTGATTGCATCAACTGGACATTCTGGTTCACAAACTCCACAATCAATGCATTCATCTGGGTTGATCACTAACATGTTTTCACCTTCATAGAAACAATCTACTGGACAAACTTCTACACAATCTGTATGTTTGCACATTACACATGCTTGATTTACGTAATATGTCATATTCTACCTTATTAACTATTTTTTATTATATTACTATATTTATTGAAGTTCGTCAACACAATTATAATGGCGGAAGGGGTGGGATTCGAACCCACGATAGAGTTGCCCCTATGCTGGTTTTCAAGACCAGTGCTTTCAACCGCTCAGCCACCCTTCCAATTTATTCATTTATATTAAATGCTTCGCCTTTTCTTACTATACTATCAGTACCAATACTAAATGCATTTTGATCAAATAACTTTTGAATTGCTTTTGGTAATCTGGTTTTGGCAATATCAGTATTTTTATCTTTTAATTGTTGACAAAACTTTAATTTTTTATGTTGATCAAACATACCACTGGCATCTTGCTGTAATTTGTTTAACAACCATTCTTCAGTTTTCATTTCTTTCTTTAATTGTTCTTCATTTTGTTTGGATTGCTTCAATTGTGCTTTGTCTGTGTGTATTGCAGTTATGTTAAACTTTTTTTCTACTTTTTTTGCACTCTTTTCATGACAATACCAACTAACACCATTAAAAATAAATGAAGGAATAGTTTGATCGCATTTATATCCATAATCAATTTCGTTCTTTTTAAGAAAATCTAATAAATCTTTTTCTTTTTCATCTGCTCCAACAAGTGCATCAGGAAATCCATTACACCAATTTTCCTCAATTAAAAAATATTTTACCCAAGCCATGATAATGTTTTTAAAAATCCTATGCCATCAATTGCCAAATATGCAATATACATTACAGTAAAGCCAAAACTTTTTCTTGATATTGCCGCACTCATTAATAAAATAGTTGCTATTAAAAAAAACACATAAGCCCAAAACATTGGAGGATTTGGAGAATACCACATCAGAATTAAACTAGCCATTAAATTGCTTGTCATTCCTGTAATTTCAGCTATAAATCTTAACTTGTTACTTTGATAGTCTTCTTGTATCCAATTTACAACATTTTTACGACCAGCTCTTGCCATATTATATCATTGCTATTTTATTTTGCAAAACTCCTATCAAGTTATAAAGACCATTACGTCTTTGTGGTGTTACTAATTGCACAAATCCTAATTTTTGTAGACCAGTTTCCCAGTCAAAATCTCTTGCTTCTTGTTTTGTACAGTCAGTAAAGATATCACAAACTATTGTTGCAATACCTTTAGGTATCATTGCATCACTATCGTAATACACTTTGACTTTGTTTTCAACCAAACCAACTTCTACCCATATTTTACTTATGCACCCAGGTACTAATCTGTCATCTGTTCTTAGTTCTTCTGGTAATGTTGTTGATTGTTTGGCTAATTCTACTAGATATGTTAATCGTTCTGTACCTTCTAACAGAGATAAATCATCAGCCCATCTATTAAGTTTTTCTTGTATCATAAAAATAATCTATATAATGCAATCGTGTTCATAGTAGTAAACCAAGCAGTTAGTACCATTGTCCACGCACTTGTTCTGTAATAGGCTCCAATGAAACCTGCAATACTACCAATCCAGTAAAAAGGTATAAAAAGATCTGGTCTTGGTGCAAGAACAGTATAAGTTAGTATTGCACTACCAATTATAACAGTTACAGCACTCATCATTTCATAATAAAATGCAGTTGTATTAGAATTATAACTGTTGATCCAGAATTCTTTGATTGTTTTAAACATTTATTACCTGACCATTTGATTTAAAATGATTAATTAACTCTGTATCACCTATACACTTGTTCATTATAGAAAAACCTCTTCTCATGCCTACAGATTGTACTGCATCATAAATTTTTTGTTTAATCTCATTGTCTACTGTTCTATTGATTTTTGGTATTGTCAATGGTATGTCGTTTCTAAAGATTGTCCCGTTGTCACGCATCCAATCAAACACCTGTTGTTCGGAAAATTTATCGTTCATTAGAAAAACTGAAAACTTTTGCAAATTAAAATCTCTAAAAAAATGAATTTGTTCTATGCTGTGTTCGTCTATATCACTGATTCCTATCAATGCTTCTACTATGTGTATCAGTGTTTGTCGTGACATTGTCTGTATGTCAGAAGCAAACTGCATATGAATATATTCTGCAATACCTGACATATAACGCTGGCAAGGATCTCGAAGAAATACTAATATCTTATCAACGTTGTCTAACTGATTATCTTTAGAAAATAAGAATTGATCAGTTATTAAATTTTGCAATCTCAAAAACTCTGTAAAACTTGATGATAGACATTTGGTTATTGAAAGATAACCAATATTAGTATTTGCTATTGGCCATAACTGTCCTTCATTGAAGTACGTGGTTCTAGTTCTTAATGTTAATTTTCCAGATTGTTCTATATTATATTCATAACAACTAGGAAAACTCTGAGATAATATTTGCATTTTAATCCTTATGTGCAACTTTTCTGTTGCCAGGTAAGTTGCCAACCCCGTTAGCCTAATTTAGGCCGCAAGTGCTAGATTTTCATCTGCATTTATATTTTTTGTTGCGTTAACCGAGCTCCCGCCGGACAACTCCATAACTCTACTAATATGATAGTCGATCCTAAGTTCGGCCCCAGCATAAACATATTGTTAAAGTGTTAATGCCCACAATATGGTAGCAAATGCTACTGCTATTCCTATCCACAAAAATTCCATTTAACTCCTAATATGTTTATGGTGGAGCCGCCGGGTACCGCCCCCGGGTCCTACTCAACTTTTAAGTTATTTCAACATTGTATAAATATTTATAGCACAGAAAACAGATTCTGTCAATCATGAAAATCGTTATAAAGAGTATATTTGGCTGTGAGTTCTTGACCAGCTTTGATTGGTTTAATTGTGATAAGATATTTTACTGGCAGTTGATGCCAAAATCCTGAAACATTTTTACAGTTAGGATCATCTGAATGATTATAAAATGCACCTAAGGCTGTTCTAATACTGCCATGTGGAAAATTTTTATTTAATACGTGTACTATACCCAATACCACATCGGCATCAAAATCTTTTGTTGCAAACAAACCTAAACCTTGCACATTTGATTCTTTAATAGTTAATCCGTCTGGCAATGGCTTATACATGATATTAAAGAGTTGTTTTTAGATTATTAATTGTTTGTGTGGTTGCAATGGCTGACTGAAGCAAATACCTTGCACAAGGATCTTGCATTAATCCTTCGAGCAGACCTGCCAATGCCGCTTGTTTCAGTAACTCTAAAAATCTTCCAAGGTTTCTTAAATCTTCTTTAATTATATCGATTAATAATTTTACCAATCCAATAATTGCTAATGCCATAGCAAGTATTCCAAGCACCTGTCTTAATTTGCCAAGTATTTCTCCTAAAACTTGTCCGGCTTTAAATAAAGCACCTAGCATATCTTCCATAAATTTACATGGACCACCTGATGTTGCAGGTATATTCCCTAATGTAGTAGCAAGTGAATTTATACTGCTCAAAGCACTTAGATATGTTCCTAAAGTAGGAACAGCAACGCCGCCAGGTGAACTAGCAGTTGTAGGAATATCAACTCCATAATTAGGATACAATGCAGTCTTTCCCATTGCTACCCACTGTGCATTAGGATCAGCATACTCAGTAATACACATACCACTCTGTCTATTTTGTAACCAAGTAATATCTTGCATTGCACCTTCAACAAAATTAATATCATTAATTTCCATATCAGTTAACTTACGATCTGGTTGCCCAGGGCCAATCAAATTTCCAGGCACAACTGCTCTCTGGTTATAATCATTATGTCCCCAGCCATCTGGTAATGAGGCTTTTTGTTGATTGATGATTTGAGCAATTTCTTTAATTGATTCGTCATGCGGATTTTTAAATCCAGCATAGGCTTTACATGTTCTTCCCCACGGATCAACATGATCAACTATGTTTAATGCTCCACTGGCAATTAAGTTTTTTTGTACATCGGATATAGTTATAGTATTTGCATTTATGTCTGTGGGAAAATTTAAACTATCTAGTTGTAAACCCGGTATTTGTTGTCCAGTTGCCATAATGTTATTTTCCTGCGTATATGTTTGGACTGCCCGTTTGCACTGTGCTTCCACAAGCAACAGGGTCAGTAATTCTACCAACACCTAAATCATTAGCAAACACTGTTCCGGATCCTGCAGACAATGTACTTCCATGAAGACAATGAACTGCCCATCCATCAGTGTGTCTATGTACTGCAATATCATTTGCATAAACATTTGGACTTGCACCGTTGCTTGGTCTTGGAGGACATGGACCATGTCCTGTACATAAATCACCTAATCTTGTTACTGGTAGTGTCATAGTTATACCTTAATAATAGTATTTATTAAGTTATAATCTGTGATTTTGGTGGTTGAACAATTTTTGATGTACTTTTTGTATATGATTCTTCAGCCTGTTTATTTGCTTTTGTTAGTGTGATTATACTACTTTTGTTAAATGTAAAAGTACTATCTTGATCTGCCATAATCATATAAAATGTCATACCTATACCTTGTGGTGTTTGTGCCAATGCAAGAGGTTTTGATACTACTAAGTTTATATCATTTTCTTCAATCACTTTTGCAATCACTTCATCACTGCTTACAGTACGAAATACCACTATATCATCTTTGTTAAATTTTTCTTGTAACATTTTTTCCTTTTTGTTTTTTGTGTTTATTTTTTGATTTTTCTTTTTTTGTGTTCACTAATAATTTTTTAATTTTAGCAAACGACTCTTCGTCCATGTTGGCAAAGATACCTTTTTTCATAAATCAAAGTTTAAATCCTTTAAATGTATCTTTTTCAACATCTTGTTTTACACCACCTACAATATAACTCTCTACTTCAGTTTCCTGAGGAGCCACTTGTAATCCAGCCGAACTTAACCAATGCTGTGTCCATGGCAATGGATTCTGTGTAATTGGTTGATCAAATATTGGATCTAACCCAATTGCTTTTAATCTTTTATTAGCAATAAATTCAACGTATCTTCCTAACAACAATTCATTTAATCCAATTATTGTACCGTCTTTCATTAAATGTCTTGCCCATGCTTTTTCTTCTTCTACACACGTTTTAAACATTTTGTACACACTATCTTTTTCTTCATTAACAATTTTTAACATGTCTTTGTCATCACCTTGTTGCCAATTTTTAATAATGTGTGTTGACAATGCAAGATGTTGCGATTCATCTCTAGCAATAAGCGAAATAATCTTAGCACTGCCTTCCATTAGTTTCAGTTCGCCAAACGCAAAAGTACAAGCAAACGAAACATAAAATCTTAAACCTTCTAGTATGTTTACATTGACCATTGCAAGATACAACTGACGTTTAACTTCTTTAATATTCCCAACACCTTTAACAAAATAATTTTGAGCTATTTCAGAAAAGCTATCATAATTTTTTGTTACTGAAATTGCTCTCTTAATAATTTCTTCATCATCAAGGATTGTGTCAAACACTTCACTTGGATCAGGATAAACATTTTTAATAATGTGTGTATATGAACGTGAATGAATTGTTTCAAAAAAGTCCCATGTAATAATACAACCTTCAAGTTCTGGATTTGATACATAAGGTAAAAAACTTAGACATGGTCCACGTCCTTGAACTGAGTCAAGCAGAGTTTGATATTTTAAATTTGCTGTAAAAATATGTTTTTGTTCAGTACGAAAGTTTTGATAATCTGCTCTATCCTTTTGAAGTGAAACTTCTTCAGGACGCCAAAAATAACCAAGCATAGTTTGATTTAGTTTATCTAGTGCAGGATACTTAAAAACATCATATCTTTGTACATTTTGATCTTCGCCAAAAAACATTGGCTCTTTTGTAAAATCAATATCATTTCTATTGAATACCGTCTTTATCATTTTATTTCTTTATCTCTCTATCTCTATATAGTACATGCTTCACAATTAGCTTCGTCTTCAATGTCAGCTAATATTTTTCCTTCTTGTTCGAATGTAGGAAACTCTTCTGCCGCATTTTGTATAGGCGGTGTTTCAATTTCAGCTGGATCAGTTTTAAAATCATATGTGTTTTGATAGTAACTAGTTTTCCATCCTAATTTATATGTTGTAAGAAGATCTTTAAACATAACACTTGTTGGAATTTCATTATTTTCATACTGAGTTGGATTATAACTCCAATTACCACTAATTGCTTGATCAAAAAACTTCTGCATGACAGCAATTATATTAATATATCCGTCATTACCAGGCATGTCCCATAACAAAGTATAAAAATTCTTTAACTGACTGTATTGTGGAACAATCTGTTTTAAAGGACCTTTTTTACTTTTCTTAATACTTAAATATGCTCTTGGTGGTTCAATTCCGTTTGTCGAGTTACTAACAACTGAAGAACTTTCTGATGGCATTTGTGCTGACAATGTAGAATGTCTCATCCCATTTTGTTTAACTTCTTTTCTTAATTTTTCCCAATTTAATTTTAATTTTGTATTGCATACACCATCAAGATCTTTTTTATAATGATCAATTGGTAAAAGACCTTGTGCATATTTTGTTTTTTCAAAATATTCGCATTGTCCTTTTTCTTTTGCAAGATCAACTGATGCTTTTATCAAGTAGTACTGAAATGCTTCAGTTAACTCATGCACTAATTTTAAAGCACTTTTATCACTGTATAACACTTGGTTTTTAGCAAGATAATGTGCTAACCCTATATAACCAATACCTAAACTTCTACGTGCCTTTGTACTAATCTCGGCCGCTTTAACTGGATATTTTTGATAATCAATAATTTCATCTAATGCTCTTACCGCCAACTCACAAAGTTCCTCAAGTTCACTAAGCTCTTTAACTAATCCAACATTTATTGCAGATAAAATACATAATGCTATTTCACCATCGCCATCAATATGTTCAATTGGTGTTGTTGGTAACGTAATTTCTTGACACAAATTTGACATACTAACTTTATCAACAAAAGAACTATGAGAGTTAGCATGATCTATATTCATGATGTAAATTCTACCAGTTTCGGCTCGTTCTTTTAAAAGATCTCCAAACAGTTCTTGTGCAGAAATAGTTTTTTTTGGAATTGATCTCTTACGCTCATAAGATGTATATAGTTCATCAAATTCTGGTGTACCAAATGCTTCATAAAGTCCAGGCACATCATGCGGTGAAAATAATGTAATATCTTCATTATTTAAAAATCTTTCATAAAATAATTTTGATAACTGAATTGAATAATCAAGTCTTCTTACTCTGTTATCTTCAGTACCTTTGTTGTTTTTTAGCACAAGAATATCTTTAATTTCTTGATGCCAAATTGGGAAATGAACTGTAGCACTACCACCACGTACACCATTTTGTGTACAACATCTCACTGTTGCTTCAAACTTTTTAAGGAAAGGGATAACACCTGTGTGTGCTACTTCTCCGCCTCTGATTTTTGCATTGATGCCTCTAATTCTACTTGCATTGATGCCAATTCCGGCTCGTTGTGCAATATATCTACCAATTGCCATATCACTACTAAAGATACTCGGCAATGTATCATTTACATCAACAAGAACACAACTTGCAAACTGTCTCATTGGTGTTCTAACGCCGGCCATAACAGGTGTTGGTATATTAATTTTAAATTCAGAAACTGCATTGTAATATCGTTTAATATATTTTAATCTTGTGTCTTTTGGATAATCAGCAAACAGTGTTGCCGCAATCATCATATACATGTATTGTGGAGTTTCAAATACTGCACCCGATGATCTATCTTGCACAAGATATTTGTCAATAATTTGTCGTAATCCAGCATAAGTAAAATTAAGATCTCTATTGTGCTTTATATAAGAATCTAATTTATTCCATTCGTCATCATTATATTTTTCTAAAATTAATCTATCATACACACCTCTTTCAATGTTTCTAGCAACAACAAATCTTAAAGGAGTGTGTGCATCTGTTGGTGTAAATTTTCCAAACACATGCTTCTGCAGACTATAAAGCAAAAGTCTTGCCGCAACATATTGATAATTTGGTGCTTCTAAACTTATTAAGTCATTTGCAGACTTAATTAAAATTTCTTGAATTTCATTTGTAGTCATACCGTCTGTAAATTGTAATCCAGAATTCATTTCAACTTCAGATGAACTAACACCAGTAAGACCTTCGCATGCCGCTTCAGTCATTTTTTGTACTTTACTAATATTGAGTAACTCTTTGTGCCCGTCTCTTTTTATAATATATAAATCGTTGTTCTTATTCATTTTTGCTCCAAGAATGAAGGTATTGTCTTATATTTACCTCATTTTATTATATTTTATGATATCAAGAGTAGATTTGTCAATCTCTCTTTTAGAAATATTTAATTTTTTTATCAGGAAGTTAACCAACGCTTTAATACATAAGACATAGACGCATCGTAAGTTGTATCCGCATTAGTATAAGATAATTTAATATCTGTACCCGAAATACTCGGTGTTGAAAATGCAACTGCTGATGTGTCATTGGTTTCAATTCTGTCGTCCATGTATTCAACGTTTGCACCGTCAGATATAATCTTTATTGTTCCTACGGCATAAGCATTGTTAATCTTTAAAGAATAATCAACAATGATTGTATTTTCTGATGTGACATCATATGTAAAAACTGTGGAAGAAGTGTTAGCAGATAAAGTAGATTTAATTAGTCCATTTTGTCCAATGTACTGATCTGTTTCTAAAACTGGTTTTGAATCTTGTGTAAAAATTTTAATATTACTTGCAACTGATGTTTGTGACGTTCCAAGTGCCTTGTTTAAAAATTTAGATAATAGTATAGCCTGTGTAGGTGAATCTGTTTCTACTAATAATGTACCCGGTACTGTTAATTTGCTTGAAGCATATCCAAGATCGGATATAGTTCCTCTAATATTAAGATTAGCATTATCATTTGCAGATGCAATTTCAGTTAATCCACTTAAAGTAGTTGCTGATGTTGATTGTGTCCCTGACCCAATATCAACAAATCCAGTTCCTGTTGTTAAGTCTATGTACAATGCATTATTTGATAAATCTTGATTTGTCTCAACTCCTAGTCCTGAACTTGAAACTGAAGAAACAATTTCATTTACCGTCCAAGGTGTTACTACAATTTTGCTGTTTGCTTCTGGTATTGCTGTCGAAACAAATGTTACTATAAAATCAGACCCTGCTACTGATACTGTGTAGTTTGAACTAGGTATTGCTGTTGGACTGTTATTAAGATCAAACTTTGTAACAGTGATATCATCTGGGTCAACTGGTGTGCTTTTACCTGTTGGTAATGTTAAAGCAACATTGCTGTTTAATACAGTTGAACTTGCATTTATACCATCACCTAAAAAACTTTGTGTTCCAGCAAGAGTAAACATGACAAGTCTTGTATCAATTAAAGATTGTGTTTGTACTTCAGCATTTAAAAAACTATCCACTTGTACCATTCGGTTTTTTGAATCTTGTGATCCAGCACCAATAAACAGTTCTCTAGTGTCAGTGGCTAACCCAATTTCGCCTTCAGCAAGAGGTTGTGGAAGATTTTCTCTATTTCCTCTTCTGTTTTTTAATCTTACATACGTTGTTGTCATCTTTAATATCCTAAAAACTATACTGTTATTTAGTTTGTTTTATAGTATTGCTCTACTTTATCAAGCCACTGATCAGTATATTTTTTAAATTCTTCGCCTTCCACTATAAATTCTTGGTATTCTCCTGAGTGTGAAACTATAAAAATAAGCCCAGAATCAATAGTAGTACCATATAATTCGTTGTGTGCTAAAGCATAAGCGGCACACTGCATAAAATAATCTTCAACCCATTCACGTTTTTTAACTTGTCTTGATGTTTTAAAATCTCCAATAACAGGTTTATTTTTGTGTACACAAATCATATCAGCTGTGCCGGCATATAGACCTGGAAAACATAAACTTTGCTCTATTGCCCATACTTCATTAACATCAGACATTCCATTTTCAATAATTATATCACTTAACTGTTTTGCTTGTTGATAAATTAAATTATTGCCCGATGGCCGAGGTTCACCTACAATATAATTTTCAAGATGTTTATGTGTTATTGTACCTATATTTGCAGACTCTGTTACAATACGTTGTGCTTCAGTATCACCAACTCTTTTTTTCCACTTATTTAAAGCAGTCATATCTTTCATATGTGAAAGAATTGTTGTCACTGATGGAACTGCATTACCATTAGGATCTAGATAATGTCTCTTGCCTTCAATTGTTGTTCTTTTAAGTTCATGGTAATTGAACTTGTTTACTAATAATGTCACAGTTTTATTTTATTGCTTTGTTTAATGATTTACTTGCCAACTTATCAACTATTTTTTCATTATCCATTTTAGCATCTTTGCTATAAGTTGTCAAATTTAAATTGTTATTAATTTTTATTTCTTTATCATTTACACTTTGTATTAATTTAGAATTTTTTAGTAAATCTTGTAATGATGAGATTGTAACAGAATGTCCCATTGTTTCTAGTTCATCAATAAATTCTTGTGTTTTGATACTATCTTTATCTTGAGCTACAAGACTCATTAAAAGATTTTTTGCATCAATACTGATTTGAGAAAAGTAATTTGAGTTTAATTCGTGTAAACGCATTGCATTATGATTTCTTAGCTCTTCCTAGTGGTTCATCTTCTGGACCCGAAGCCGCTTCATCACCATTTGTTGAAATATCGCTATCAACTGGTTCAACTTCTTCATCGTCCATCTGATCATCAATTGAATCAATTTCTTCTTCGTCACCAACAGATGCCATATCAGATGCTGGTGCTTCCCCTTGAAGTTTTAGAACTTCGTTGTTTAGTGATTCTTTTGTTTCTCTTGCAAGTACTAATAAATTCTCTAATGCTGATGAAACTGAATCGTTAAAAGCAACGGCAGTTTCTGCCCCATGTTGATACGTCATTTGATCAACAATAGCACCTAACTCATCATTTTGCATCTTACCTAGTTTTTCAATAATCTGTTGCATTTCATCTACTAGTTGCTTAGAAGCAAGAACAACTTCTGCTTGTTCAAGTTCATCTTGCTCTTTTACAACTTCTTTAGACTCTGCAGGTTCCATGCTTTGTACTGCTGGCTGTTCTGCATTACAACCGCATTCACAATCGCTTGAACATTCACACGGTTCGCTATGATCACAACCACAACTGTGAGTATGATCCCCTTTTAACTTTTCAATCTCTGAATCATCAATTTGACCAATCATTAATACAACTGCTTCAGATAACAAAATATTTTTTGCATACTCCGGATGTTGATGATAAGAATTAAAAGGAAGCGATAATTTTAAATTTTCACGCTGAGTGTCTAAATCGGCTTTTACTTTATACAGCTCTTCTAGACTTACTTTGTCGTACACTTTAAAACCATAAGTTTCTTCTAGCCATCGATTTACTCGAGCTATACGTGTTTCATAGTTAGATGTTAAATCGTTTAGTTTCATACTTTTATTTAGTCTTTTCTTGATTTATTAAACGGGAATATTTACTGTTGACCTGACTGTACACCTGATTTAAGCTCTTTTTTAAGCCTGATACCATATTTTTATGATAATTTAAGTTAGGATCGTCTGATTTTACAGCGTCGTAGTTAGATTTCTGAGTGCTATAATTATTAGCAATCTTCTTATATTCGGCATGTAAGTCCATTAGACTGTTAACCTCTGGGTTATCTAACCCAAATCCTTTATGAAAATAATAAACAAGAATATATGCAACTTCATATAGATATAAATCTGTTATTATTGGTGTACGATCTGGTCCAAAAACAGTATATGACTTTTTATCTCGATCATTGTTACTAATAATTTTAATAAAATAGTTACCAATTACAACTCCGTCGTCTTTTTTCTTAGTTTTTAATGCCAAAATAAAAGATTCGTCACTGGAAGATTCTGAAACTATTTTTTTAAAACTATCACTAAATGATTGTTCTAATCCATTTAATAATGTTTTTATTTCATTAATCTTGTTTACAGATACCCTATCAAGTTTATGCTTGAATTTAGCCACTTGCTTCTTCATATGTTTTAAATAATCAGTCGGAACTCCGTCATATTTAAACAAAATTGTAATTAAACGAAAATGTTCATATGCATCATTTACTGATTTATATTCAGGATATGATCTGTTTACAGTAGTAGTGTTTACTTTCATTGTGGCCTTTCCCATATGTTATGTTATTATAATAACAAAAAATTTAAAAAAGATCAAGTATTATTTTCGTCTTAATGATTTATTCATTGACGCTACACGCTTTGAAGCTGGATTGAATCTCTTAGTAAATTTAATTTTTCGTACTAATCTTGAACCCAATCTGGCTTTCATTTTTTTCATATTAAGCCTTTTCTTAATATCCAATGGTGCAGAACACACACTAGGATTAGAAACAATCCTACCTTTTTTTCTTCCAAAAGTGCATCTGTATTTTCTAACCACATCACGCCCTTTTTTACCATAGATCATTTTGGCTTCATCAATACTATTAGTGAAAATATCTGATATTAGCATTATTTTTTTGACCTTTTTCTAACTTTAATTGGACGAGTTTTTTGAATTTGTCTATTTAAATTTTTAACAACCTTTGATGTAGGATCGTACTTTTTAGTATAAGAAGCTCTCTTACCTTGAATTGTGCTTAACTTTTGTCTAGTAGCTTTAAACTGTTGTCTTTTTCTAAGATTAATAGGTTTAGTACATGTGGCTGGATCGGCAACTATTCTACCTTTTCGAGGTCCAGATTGGCAACGAAATCTTCTCTTAATAGATTGCTTATACTTTCCAAATATCTGCGGTGTGCCTGTTACTTCTGTTATTAACATATTATCTTATTTCATTAATGGAATTACTAGTGTAGAAATATATATAGAAATCATTGTAAAAAACATTGTTCCAACTGACCACATAATAATTTTTTCAATTTTTGAAAATCCTTTTTCCATGTTTGTTTCTATTTTTTCCATACGTGCATCAACCCTATCAAATCTTGCATTTATTTCATCGTGACGCTGGCGTGAAATTGCCACATGAAATTCCAAACTTTCAGACTCTATATCTTTGGCTGGGATTGGATTTAATGCCGGTTTTGGGTTGTTTTCCATTTAAAGCTCCTTTGTAATATACATATTTATACTTTTATCATTAATTGATATAGTATCATTAAACAGTATAATACCGTGTAATCTGTCTTTTAACACACCCACAGGATCTTTTCCTTTTAAAAACAAATTCTGCTGTTCTACACCAAATTTAAAAGAATACATACCATTACATAATTCTGGTTTAGTAAAAAATAATATTTTTGAGTATACTGATATTAACTGTTTGATATGATCAAAGTCTTTTTCACAAGCAGATTCGGTTTTACCATCATTGTAAGATAATTTAATTTTAGTAGATATTTTATAAATTTCTAATGTATCAGCAATTTTAATATATGAATTTTTATTCTGATTATATGTGTACATTTATAAAGCACCTGTACCAACATTTTTCTTTATCTTTTTCTGTTGTACAGTGTCATCATTTGATAACTTACGCTCTCTAAACATATTTTGCAAAGGAACATACAACTCACTACGAGGTGCATATTGCTTTATTTGTTGCATTACTAAATTTACAATGTTGGCTTTATCTTTTATTTTGAGTAAATCATATACAGATAATTCTCTTCGAATTTTCCTAGATTGAAAAGAATCAATTTTAAATTGTCTTTCAATCTTCATTAACAATCGATTGCACAATGCATGATCTATTTCGGTGATTTCTATGTAATTTAAAAAATCTAAAATTGTAAATTTATTTGTTGATAATCTATCAATGTAATTTTGACTGAAATCTTTGTTGCTAAATTGTACAATACTACCTGATCCTAATAAACTATGTATTAATAGATATAAATCTGTACCATTGTTTCTAAAGTAATCAAAATTATTGTAACTCATAGTTCGTGAGGCATACTCTCTAGCAATCTTCTTATACTTAAATTCATTTTTTAATGTGACTAAAGCTAAGAAATACACATATACCAATTCCCCAATTTGTTGTGCATTAAATTTTCCAATGTCTTGTCTTGACCTAAACGCTCTACTTTCAGTTAAATCATTAACTAATTGTATATTTTCTTTTGCAAAGTTTTTTCTTGAAAAGTCTAATCTGTCAATAACTTTTACTGCTTTTCCAATATGATCAACAGCAACAAATCCTTCTTGATCTCTAACTTCATATGAATCACCATTTTGATCAAAGGCGTCAATGGCTTTAATATTTTTTAACTTTTGATATAATTTGTTTTTAATGGCTATTAACTTTAACCATAAACTATACCATGCTTCAATGTTTTTTCTGTTACTATAATATGCTTTTTTAAAATTTTCTAAATTGACTAATTTTCGTTGGCCAGCTGGACCTTCTCTGCCAGTTTTCAAAGTTGCAATATCATTTTCAATTCGCTGTTCATAATCTTTTGCAAATCCATCAAAAAATTGTGCAGGGTCTTGCTCAATTGCTCCTGCCTTAACCATTTTGTTATGGTTTGCATGAATTAATTCTTTTAATTTTTTTCCGGGTATACCCATTTGATCAAACCAACTAAAAATATCTCCGGATTGTTTCAAATAGTTTTCAGCATCATTAATTGCATTCTGAATTGCTTGATACTCTCCTGTTGTTAAATTAACAATACCAGTAAAATCTTTTATATAAGCATCATCATACCAAACACTATCAACTTTGTTTAAACTTGAAAGATCAACATCAAAACTTGCACTCATATTTTCTAAAGAATCACCTGAATACGATGTATGAAATACAACTCCAACTTCAGCCTTCTGTATTTTTTGTGCTAATTCAGAATTTGTTGGAACTGCATACGTTATAGTATTAGGTTTAAAAGCAATATATGATTCGCCGTTGTACTGTATTGATTTTAAACTACTTTGTGTAAATAACAAATCTCCTTGTAACACACCTTTGATACCTAGTTGAGACAATCCAGTGAATGCTTTTTTAAGTTTTACTCTTAAATCAGCTTTGTCACCTGGTTCTTTAGCATCTGGGTGATTAATATCAATATCTTTAATACTTTTATTGAGTTTAGCACCTTTATTAAAAACTGCTTTTGTACCTACAAAAAACTTCCCATCACTTGGATCTATGCCAGCAAAAATAGCCGGAGATCCATCCCATTTAATAGTGACATTATATTTTTTTGGGCTAGATGTTTTTGCTAAATCTGATAAGTTTCGTAGAAATGCAATGGCATTTTTAGCCCCTTGATTTCCTTGAAAAAGAGCCAAATCTTCTAAATGTGTAAGATGTGTATTAACATCTTCTTTTACAATAAGATCATTCGCTTTCATTTGATTCAATAATTTTCCTGATGCCACGTTCAAACTTTCTTGAGTCTTGAGATCTTATGCTGTTGATTAACCTTTTTACTAGATCTTCTGCAACTGGTTCATCGTATGATTCATATATTAACTTTGTTAAATTTATTGCAGAACTAATAACATGATTAGCTCGAGCTTCAAGCAAACTGTTTGTATCTGCTTTTGGTACTACCCTACTAATCTCTTCTAATATTGAACGTGTTTGTTTCTTCATCATAAAATTATTTATTATCTTTTTTCTTGCTTTATATGATGCTATTCGTCATTATCATCGTCAAAAACTGATTTCTGGGTCTTTAACATGTCTTTTAGTGCTACACTTCTCTCTACTTTTTCAACTACTGCAACATTTTCACTTTTATTTGACACAGTTGATGTTCGCTTTTTAATTGCTGAGGTTAATGCATCAGCTGTATGCACGGCTGAATCACTAACTTCTTGATCTTCATCTAAATCAGAAATTCTTAAAGTATCAATATCAAATGCTAAATCAATTTTGCTTCCAACTCCACCACTTGATCTTGTTTTCATAAGCTGAATTTGATATCTACCACGTTCTCTCATTGCTCTGCTTGTAAAGATACCTATCACATTATCTGCTGTATTAATTTTACTAATACCTCCTGCAATATGACTTTGATCGTATTCAATTTCTTCAATAGCACCTCTGTTTAATTGAGATGCTGTTACTAATACAAATTGTTGCTCTACTGCAAAATTACGAAGTTCTTCAGATACAAATTTGTCTTTTAAAAACATATCAGCTGGCGATATTTTTTTACTAATTGGCATCATTAAATCTAGATAATCAATTAAAACTACATCAGGTGTTATTCCTTTTTGTATTTGATATTCTTTTAAATACGAACGTAAATCATTTGTTGTTGTGCCAGAAGGCATATATTTGATTTGAAATTTACCTGATTTTTTACCTTCCATTCTAACAGACAAATCAACATCATCAATCTTTTTAAAGATTTCATTAGATGCAACACCTGTAGTCATTGAGTCAACCCGCATAGAACTTAATTCTTCACTTAATTCAAATGTAAAATACAATACGTGCATACCTTGTGACATCCAATTCATTGCTAAATTTTGTAAGAAAAGAGATTTACCAGCACCAGAAGATCCTGCAAAAATATTCAATTCACCTTTGTTAAATCCACCATACAATTTTTTATCCAGTGCTTGCCAGCCTGTACTTACTGTACCATTGTTATCTTTTAGTTTCAATAAACGAGCTTTTGGATTTTCAAAATAATCTGTACCTAAATCTTTTGTTAACCCAACCCTTACTGCATCTTTAATTTTTTGTTCAACTGGTCCGTACTCGCCTTTTTCTAACATGTCAGCACTTTCAATAATTGCTTTTTCAAGTGCCTTGTGTCGACAAAAAGTTTCAAATTCATCTAAGAACCAATCTTTTTGTGATTCATCTAAATCAGGAACTAAAGATAATTGCAGTTCTGTTTTTGCTTGTACTTGATCAACTGTTGGTAGAGATTTATACTTTTCAGTATACTCAACAAACATACTTACTGTTTCTGTATATTTCTTGCTAAAGAATTCTGGTCTAATAATGTTCCTTACCCTAACATATAATTCAGGATCAGTAACCATAAATTCTAAAAAAAGTTGTTGTAAATCGTCTGAATAAACTGTTGCCATATTTTTACTATACTATATTAATCCCTATTTTGCAAGTATTTCCAGCTAATTGGAAAACTTTCTTCTGCCAATTCGTCAATCATATCTGCAATTATTCTTGATTCCAATTGGGTATCTTTTTTACACCTTAAGTTGCAGACTCTAGCAAATGCATAAAGAGTACCACTCCAATACCATTCTGTATTCATTGACTGTGGTAAAATCATTCTCGCTTGTTCAGGTGCCACTCCTGCATCAAGCATTTTTTTATAATTTTGTTTTGCCAACTCATAAACTTCAACATGTAATCTACCGGTTCTAGTATCTCTGTCAATCCATTCTACATTTGAATCTTCATCAGAACCTTGTTTTTTATCTTCAGCTCGAGCTCGCCAGATATCTGGATCATAAAAATCAGGTTCATAATCAACATAACGTCTTGATATTTCATTCCAACTTAATCCTACTTGGTGTTTAACTAATTGCCTAGCAACAAAAATAGGTGCTTTAATTCTAAACTGCAAACTACAATGAGCAAATGGTGACCAGTGATTATGCTTTGCTAAAAACCTAATTAATTTCTCATCACTGTCTTTTAAAATACCTGGCATTTTTCCAGCCGGAGTAATTGTTTCCCAGTCAGATTCTTTTGCAAAAGATACTCTTGCGGCATTTACCACAGTAAGATCTGAACCCATTTTATCAATTAATGTTACTTTCAATTTTTTCTCCTAATATGTAGATACAATTTTGTCTGCAATACCATACTTAACTGCTTCTTTGGCTGATAGCCATCTATCCTCTGGTGGTAACAAAATATCTCTTACTTGCTTTTCAGTTAATCCAGTACATTTTTTATAATGATTAATCATTCTTTCAGTACTTAATTCAAATTCTCTTACTCTAGCAAATAGCTCATGTTCTTTACCGCCGGAACCCCAACTATATTGATGTGATAATATTGATGTGTTTGGTGTAATAACTCTACGGCCTTTTGTACCACTCATAAAAGTCAATAGCCCACAACTTGCAATCATTCCTAATCCTACTGTTTTTACAGGTATAGCACTACCTTTCATTGTATCAATAAGTGCAAATGCTGAATGAACTTGACCACCCGGGGAATTAATTACTAATGTAATTTCATTTGGTCTTTGTGAATTTGGTAAAAGGTTTTTTTCAATTATTGTGTTAATAACTGGTTTGGTTGTTGAACTATCAAAACCATCACTAAAATAAATAATTCCAGCTTCATACATTAACATACCTGGTTGTAATGGTTGTTGTTGCATAGGTTTATCTGTGTTTTTTCTTTTGTTATTTTCTTCTGTCATTTTGTTAATTGATTCCTATCTTTTTCATAACTTGTATTTTTGCATTATTTGTTGTAGCAGATTTTATTATAGATTGTAATGTATATAATCTTCCATATTTTTGTACTGCTTCGGCTGTGTCTTTAATATTATTATCTTCCCAATTTGGGTAGCTAACTGCCCAATTATTATCTGTTGCAATATCAACTAAATGTCCTCCAGACTTATCTTTATCTGGACAAACAATAATCTTTGATTGCAAATTATTCAATAAATCTATTTGTGCTTGAGTTAGTTTATTTCCTAAAGAAGAAATACCATTTATTGCTATTGCATCAAAAACACCTTCAACAATTACAGTATATACTCTATCTTCAAATAACTTATCAATATTAAACAAGTAGTTTGGTTGTACCGAAGAATAGTATTTTGGTACATTGTTAATTTCTTTAATTAGTCTTCCAGTATATCCTACAATTTTATTGTTATAATAAAAAGGTAATAGCAAACGTTGGTTAATTTTCATATAAGGATCCGGGGACCAGAAAAAACTTTTATAAAAATCTAAACCTCTATCAATCATATATTTGTAAACAAAAACTGCATCATCAGGTGGATTAGAATGATTAATAACTTCTTCAATTGGCTTTGCATCTTTTGGCAATGCAATTTCTTTAAAATCTAAAGTCCATTTACTTAAACCTGGCGTTTGCTTTTGATTGTCTTGTTCTTTAATGGCCTGAAATTGTAGTTCTTTGACTGTTTGGTCCGGAACCCCTACTGCTAATAAAAGTTCACGCATTCTTTTGTTTAACAACCTGCCATGTGTAAATGATGCTTTGTAATTACAGTTAAAACAATGATAACTAATTACTTCACCTATTTTAAAACCCCCTCGTTGACGTGTATCTGGTCTAGTTTGACCTTGAGACGTACACATTGGACAATTAATTGCTATCCAGCCAGAAGGTGTTTTCTTTGATTTAACACTGATATGCGAAAGAATTGTTGTTTGTATGTCCATTGTTCTTATATAGTACTATACTTTTTTCAAAAAGTCAATTAAACTTTTAAGGTCATTACACCAACGCCAACTGGTGTATTTCTAAATTTATTGGGCTTATCAAAAAAATAATTATCTATAACTTCTTTACAAACTTCATAAAAATTCATATGCTTATTATCAGCAAAATTCCAGAATTTTTCTATCTTATCATCAATTAATTGCATCAACTGGAAACTGTCTTTTATATTTCTAGTACCCATTGCTAACCCTTCAGCTATAATTGTTGATCCAATGTTTACAAAATATGATGGAATTACATGCACTTTTCTTTTACATAACTCTAAAATATAATCTTTGTCTGTGTAATTTGTAGAATAATCAGCTAAAGATATTATTATGGGTTTTTCCATATAAGGAAACTCACTAATAAATTCTCTATCAATAACTCTATCAGTAAGTACTATTGTATGTTTGTCAATTTTATCAACTAACTCAATTGACCAATACTTTAAAACTTTTTTAAAATGATCAATGTATTCTTGTTGCCAATATTGGAAATCAAATTTAACTTTATAACAATTCTTTATACGTCTTGTTGCTACTAAAACTCGTGTAATTGAATTAAAATCTCCTTCAATTGCTTCAGCATCAGACCAGTAATTTTTGTCCTGTGTTACTCTATAAAAATCTTTGTTGGTTACAGACCCATCTGGATAAACTGTTATATTTTGATTTTTCAAAGTGGCCGCAACTACTTGATTAATATGTTTTTGTATAACTTTACCTTTTTGATCAAAGTCATCTGCTACAGTAAATGTTTTAAAATTTTCTTGTAGACCATATAATATTTTTTTTGCTTGTTCATTATAACAAATATCTTTACAATTTTGTATAAAAGAATCTTTGTTGGTAAATTTAGTAAACGAATATCTAACTAAATTAGTCAAATTATCATCATGCTCGAACTCAGATAGCACAATAGCTACTTTGTCAGATTCTCTAATATCACTAAAAACAATGTTGTACTCCAAGGTTTAATTCCTTAGTAAAACTTTATCAAGTGATCCTGCTGTAACTTCGTATTTGATTCTTATCCATTTTACTGAAGTTTCAAAAAAGAAAGGATCAACATCCGTATGACTTGTAAATTGTATTGCACTAGTACCTTGTCCTTTAACATCTAATGGAAACCAATGATTGTTATTTGTACTAGCTTGATCATCTAAATTTCCTTCTACCCAAACATTACCAGTAAATCCAGTTGTATAAATTGCAATCGTATGATTTCTAGCTGTTAAATTTCTTTCACTGCTTCCTCTCATAGAATTGCTATAATAATAACTACCTGCTTGAGTAAAACTATCTACTGTTTGTGTAGGCCTTGGCGAAGGTAATCCTCCAGAACGAACTTCTGCTGTTCCAATAAAATCACCAGCTCTGTCTGTAAAAGCAATTTTTTGTACCTGGGTATCAGTTGATTCTATATACACAGAATAGTTATAAAATCCTTCTGATATATTATAAACGTCCTGTGCAGTTAAATCTAAGTCTGCTTTTCCTTCAATTGCACTTGTAACTGTCATAAGTTTGTTAACAACAGTTTCATTAGTATTGGCTTCAATCATATTGAAATAAACATTATTATTTGTAATGTCATACGGTGCTCTGTCTTTATCCTTAAAGACAAATTTGATATTGTTATCTACTCCGTTATATAGTATAATATTTTTATCGTACATTGGCATATTACTATTTACTCCTGAATTAAGAGTTAGTGTGTGCGTTTGGTTGTAAATATAAAGGTCATAAGTACTCATATAAGTATTTATTGTAAACATGGATTATATAGAACTAAAAGAAAAGTTTCCTTTTTTGACGTGTGTTAGACACGCAAACGAAGAATTTGTTGGTATATTACTGAATCAAGATCAGTATGTTACCTCTATCTATGTCTATGATTCCATAGATAATATGTCATTAAAGCAAAGATTTTTAAATCTAGGTGACGAATGGTGGTGGGAATCAAACAGAACAATTCCAATTAACATATTCTTTAACCGTGAATTTGATATTTTTAAAAAATATATTAAAAGTTTTAATACAAAAGATACTGAAATTGTTTTTGGGCCTGCTACAAGCCTTAATAACGTACAAAAAAAGCGAATTATAAGAAGAAATATATCTTTAGTAAAAAAAGGCTAACTACCTACTTTTTGAGCTCCAAGTTTTTCACATATTAAATTCATCTGCACTACGATTGCATGAGCATACGCAACAGCATGAGCTTTCTTAAAATAGTATGCACCATCATTTGGTTTTATCCATATTTCTTTCATAATATCTTGCCACGATTTTCCTATCAAATGTCTTTTTGATGGACGTATTATTGCCAGCACTGCCGCTAGTTGTTCTATGTTTTGTGGTTGTAATTGTTTTAAAATTTGACTGTATTCCCCTACGTGAAACAAGTCTTTAACAAACTCTGCATGACCAAGTAATTCCCACAACGGCTCTTGTCCCAACAATCGATCTAAATGATCTTCATTTTTAATATCTTTGTACAAAGATACATTTAAAACATCTACTTTAATGTATCCTCTATTTTCTGCTTCTTCATAATCAATAGACGAAAAATCTTCAATTGGATTAATTGGAATATCAGTAAAATATACTCCAGTGTTGTGCTTTTTAAATACAGCATTATCTTTTATACTGGCTTTATTATGTTTAAATAAATTTAGTAATTTATCTCTATCACCAGTATCAATATCAATATCAGTCTTTGCTTTTATCATTTTTTCTTTTATATTCTTCAAATTGATTTTTTAATGCGCCTAAATATATTTCAAGTTGTTTAACTCTAGAGTCTAGGTTACTATAACTGTCTATTACACTTTGTATATTTTCTAAATTCTTTGTAAATAATTCTCGCTCAGTTAGTTGTGCTAACACTTTTAATTGTAACCATTGTTTTTTCAAAGACTTATTTTTGGTTTCAGATAAAGTCAAACCCATAATTACATCTTCTAAAAAATCATCAGTTTTCATATATTTGCTTTCTTCATTATATCATGAACAAACTCAACATCTGTTGGGCTTTGATTAAATCTTTTTGTCCAACTAGTAGGACATATATAATCTTCAATCATAACTGTTTCTTGTGCTGTTAAAGATTCTAAAAACTTTAATCCCGATTTACTATTGTAAAGTACCCATGGAGATATTTTTCCAGAACGAATCATGTGTATTCCACGTGGCTTTGAAATTTTTTGAAAAAATGCATTCCAAGGCATATGATTTTGTTCACCCCAATTTTTCATAGAAAGTACAGTTCTTTCAATTGCTCTTTCCACCGACTCTCTCACTGCAAATTCTGTAATATACTCCTCATATATGGTATCACTTGACCAACGATCTACCTTGACTCTGTTTCTTAATAACCATTCAATATAATCTTCAATTGATGCTACATATACGTCAATAATATAATTTGCAAATTTAACAAATGCAGTATAATATTTGCTAGTCATAAAATCATCATATGTTCTTTCAGTTTTCATTGTTGACGATGTTATTCTCCAGAAATGCTGATAACATCTAAAAGCAAGTTGTACATTTTTATCTTTTCTATTATTCCATCTTCTTTTAGGTTCACATAGATGTGTTATTAATGTTTTTTCACTACCAAATGATTTTTTACAAAATTTACATTCAAAGCTCATAATCTACACCAATGATTTAATTTCATTATCATTTAATCCAGCATCTTTGGCTAACTGTTTTATGTCCTGTTTTGTTAATAATTTTTTTAATAATTCTTTTTCGTCATTTTTAAGAGTTGGGTATATATCATCTAAAAACTCCATTAATTTTGTTTTTTTGCCTTTGCCTTTGGGTGCTTTTATCCATGGATGAAACATTTTTTTTCCAACACCGCATAGTGCTAATAATTTCCAAAATAATTTACTATCACCATCATGTTTTTGTAGTAATGAAAAATCTTTATTGCAAAATTCATTAACATTTTCAATATATTCTAATTGAAGACTTTTTATTCCTTTTACACTTGATGCAAATCTCATAGAAACATAAGGAGAAAAAGATTTTTTCTCCTCGTCAGACAAACTTTCATACCATTCCATGTTTCCAATATCAATATTGTATAACATTGTATTAAGATTTAACTTTGACATTAAAAGAAATCTCCAACTAAAAGTTCATCTGGTATTTGATTTATATCTTTTGCAAAATACACACACGGTGGTTCTGGCTTATCATGTAAAGGAACTGCAAGAATATGTCCATGTTTTAATTTTGGCATATACCATTTTACATCTTGAAATACATTTACAACTTTAGGTTCAGCTGATCTAATCATATATTCTGACAATGGGTTAGACGTAAAAACTTCAAAACCTCTATCATTTAAACTTGTTAACGGAACCATTTCGCAAATACCTAACTCTTTTTCAATAATCATAATACTCCAATCAATTGGCATTTGAACTGAATGTTCTCCAATTTCAAGAATCATGCTTGGTGCATTAAACGACTCTAAAAAAATTAAAGGAATAAAAAAGAAATCCATATTCTTTTTATTTGTAGTATCAAGCACACAGTATTGTAAATCATCTACAAGTTCTGGTACTTTGTTTAAATTATAACTTTGATTATATGTTGTTAAAATTTTCATATGTTTACCTTGTTTATAGTATACGGATAATTTGCTTCTTTGTAAAACTTTTTTCTTGCCGTTAAGTGTCTTTTTGAAAATTTACAAGCCGAAGTTATATCCCAAATTTGTACATGATCTTTATCTTGAGCTTTACGTATACCTCTACCAATGCTTTGTATTACCCTTACGAAGCTTTTTCCGGGTTCTACAAGCACCAAATTAAATATTCTGGGTATATTGATACCCACAGCCGCAATACCATACGTTGCAATTAAAACTTTGTGTTGTTCTGTAGCAATTTCACCATATTCTTCTTCTCTATCTTCTGTTTTTGTTTTACCTTGTATAAACACCGAGTCTGGAATAAGTTCTTGCAATAGTTCTCCTGACTTAATACGATCAATTAAAATCAATGTGTTACCTCCTGATCTGACTTCGTTAATTAGATTACTTAAAAATTTGAGTCTTTCTAAATTAGTTGTTAAGT
>Ga0181580_10000184_pt1 | contig 42597 bp, 35 predicted proteins | sample 071ome_23_FD_132413 | JGI IMG/M metagenome (GOLD analysis project Ga0181580, IMG submission 132413) | Coastal salt marsh microbial communities from the Groves Creek Marsh, Skidaway Island, Georgia - 071403BT metaG (megahit assembly) | ecosystem: Environmental > Aquatic > Marine > Intertidal... | reverse complement strand
TGCTGCGGGTAGATCGGACCGTCCCGGTCCGCCCCTTGTGGCGTGCGTATTCAAGAATGGTGTTCAAGGGAAAGCCATTGGCATATGAACGACAAATTCTCGTCGCGCCTACCTTGGTCAGGCTGTGGGGCTCGGAGAGCTGGAGGCTTCCCCAAACGGGAGGTGATAGCAGGTTCGGACACCATTAGGGACGCGCCGGGGACGGCACGTTCTATCTGTAGTGGCCTTCTTCAGTAGATGGCATTGGCTTTGGGGGGAGGGGCATTGTGGGTCATTATGTATGTCAGGCCACGTTTTTGCGAGACTGTGTAAAAACTCAAGAAACATTGAAACCAAACGCAGTGCATTTGGTCAAAAGGATGTGATGAGTCATTACATCCAAGGTAAGGATCGCAATCAATCTTTGCTCATGCCTGATCGGCTGGAGGATTATGTGTGCCAGCAATCAGCTGTCCGGTTCATTGACGCCTATATCGAAGGGCTCGATCTCAAGTCTCTGGGATTTAGTAAAACGGTGACGGCTAAAACGGGACGTAAGCCATACGCGCCTGCCTGTCTGCTCAAACTTTATCTTTACGGCTACTTTAATCGCATCCGGTCCAGTCGCCGATTGGAAGCTGAGTGTCATCGAAACTTAGAACTACTTTGGCTGATGTGCAAACTACGCCCCGACCACAAAACGATTTCAGATTTCCGCAAGGACAACCGTAAGGCGCTGGTGGCACTCTTTAAGGAATTCAATATTCTCTGCCGTCAGCTCAAGCTTTTTGGAGGAGAACTGGTGGCCATTGACGGAAGTAAGTTGAAAGCGCTCAACAACCCCGATGGCAACTTCAATAAAGAGAGATTGGCCAAAGCATTGGAGCGTATCCAGCAAGGCATTGATCGTTACTTGGAAGCATTGGATCAAGCCGATAAACAACAAGACGGGCCGGGAGTGAGTGCAAAGGTTGAGGAAATCGACAAAAAGCTCGCGGATCTTCGAAAACGTCAAGATGCATTTAGAGCGGCTCAAAAAGAAATGGAAAAGGGGACGATTGATCAAGTGTCATTGAACGATCCCGACAGCCGGGCGATGAAAAAGGTCATTGTTGGTTACAACGTGCAGAGCGCTGTTGATGCCAAGCATGACCTGATCGTAGCGCAAGAGGTGACCCAGAATGCCAATGACTTTGGTCAGTTAACCAACATGGCTCAAGCTGCCAAGGAGGCGCTGGGACAGGATAAACTCAGAGTAGTTGCTGACTCAGGTTATGAAGCGGCAGACCGATTGGAAGAGTGTGAACAAGCGGGTATCGAAGCAATAGTGGCACCTAAGCGCAATCCCAGTGGGGTCACCAGCAAAGGCAATAAAGTATATGGCAAAGAGAAATTTGAATACCAACCAAACAGCGACAGTTATCGGTGTCCTGGCGGTCATGAACTGACTTTTAGATCGACCCACTACAAAAGAGGGAAAGAGCGCAAGCGCTACGCAAATGCCAATGCCTGCAAAGATTGTCACCTGAGGACACAGTGCACGACGGCTCGATATCGCTATATTGAAAGATTGCGAAATGAGGATGTGTTAGAGCGTTCGCGCCAACGAGCAGAAAGCGAAAAGCAAACAATCAGGAAACGTGGCCGGATTGTGGAACACCCATTTGGCACGCTCAAAAATTGGGGCTACCGGAGCTTTTCAGTGACAACACTGGCAAAAGTGCGAGGTGAATTTAGCCTTATGTGTCTTTGCTACAATCTTCGAAGGCTGATCAGCATACTGGGTGTAGGCCAACTTCTGGATGAGCTTAAAAAAGTGAACACCCCGGCCTAAAAAGGCCTTTGCCTGGTGAAAACCCTCATCATTTGAGCTCAACAACTGCCCCGTAGCCCCTGATGAGTGAGGGGAGAAATAGTCATCGAATCAAGAATTCGGAACTTTTTGTCAATTCAAGTGGCCAGAAAACTGGTTTTTTCGTGGTCTTAGGAAATTTGAAAGAGTTTTTACACAGTCTCTTGCAAACGCGGCTACCTGGGGGTCATATTCAAAATTTTTGACAGGCTCTTTCATTCGGGTCAGGTTGGTGTTCTATGGATAAACGTTGGTTCTTTAAAGTGTTTGGAGTCGTTTGCTTTGCCTTGGTCGCCATCTTTTTGGCCGGATGTACCCAGGAGACTCAAAACAAAATCAGTCGGGCGGTTCAGAATTGGACCGGAACCGATGGGGTGCTGGAGGTCTATGCCGGGGACAAGCTGGTGCATCGGTTTATCCGGATCGACAAGCTGACCACAGCCGAGTCCACGCAGGGCAATCCCTTGCCGCGTCCTTACCGTTATGGGTATGGAGTGGCGGACTTGAATTTCAATTTCAAGGTGGATGAGGGGGAGAAGAAGGTCTATTTCGAGTTCAGTGATTACTCCACGAGCTATATTTTCTTCGAAAACCCAAATTAAGCGTCCTGAATTCTTTCCTTCACATTTTCGCTTTGGTCATTACAGTTTCCGCTTCAAGTTGACATTGAAATTAGAAAACGAACGAATTTGATTTATGGGATCCGAACCAATTGATGCAAAACCGTTGGAAGCTCCGGCTTTGACGCCGCTGACCTTGAAAAGCCGTTTGGCTGGCAATCCTGCGCAGCCACCCAAATACACTGCTACTGTCAAAAATCTTGCAGGCGAGGATGTTGTGTTGGGTGATCCCAATGCGACACGTGCTTTGGTTGCCTTGATGAATGTGCATGCTGTCAACGGTGGCGCCGCCTGTCACTGGGGTGGTCCTGCCGCTTTGGCTGAAATCATGGCATCCGTTCACGGCCTGATCTTTGCATCCGGGGATCGTCCCTGGCATGAGGCTTATAATTTCGTCAATGACGCCGGTCATACCGAAAACGGTGTTTATGCCCTGCGCGCGAACCTGGGTTTTGACGGCATGACGTTCGAAGATCTTCGTGGTTTCCGCAGCATCGAAAGCAAGTTGACCGGTCATGGCGAATCTCATCTGAACCCCGAAGGAGTCCTTTTGAGCAACGGCCCGCTGAGTTCGGCCGTTGGACAATGTCAGGGGCTCGCCATGGCTGACAAAACGGCTGGCAACGATCGCGTGACCGTGCTGGTGATTTCCGACGGGGCGTCCATGGAAGGGGAAGCCAAGGAAGCCTTTTCCGCGATACCTGGTTTGGCCGCCAAGGGACGGGTGAATCCGTTCGTGATGGTGCTTTCGGACAATCAAACCAAACTTTCCGGTCGCATCCCGGCCGACTCCTTCGACATGGGACCTTCATTCGACGCCATGGCCACTTTGGGCTGGAAGGTGATCGACGTGGAGCAGGGACATGATCTCCAAACGGTTTACCAGGCGATCGAATCCGCCGTGCAATCCGCCAAGACAGACGCTACCAAGCCCGTCCTGGTCCGTGTGAAAACCATCAAGGGTTACGGTGTTAAATCCACTGAAGAAAATGCCAGTGGCGGTCACGGATTCCCGTTGAAGGGCGGCGAGAAGATCGTTGAATTTGTTAATGAAATCTGCGGAGGTGAAGCCCCCGAAGAGATGCTGACCTGGGCCAATGAGTTGCGCGCCAAATGGGAAGCCGACACCGCCGCCAAAGCCGCCGCTTCCTCAAACAGCGCTCCAGCTGTCAAGAAGGGCAAAATTCAGGGCGGTCTGGCGGATGCCGCCATTCGTGCTGCACAGGATGGTTATCCGGTTTACTCCGTTTCCTGTGACGTCCAAGGTTCCACCGGTATCGCTGCTTTCCAAAAGAGTTTTCCGGATCGTTTTGTTGAAGTCGGGATTGCGGAAGCCAATATGGTCAGTGTGGGGACCGGTTACGCCAAAGCGGGTTATATCCCAATTGTGGATACCTTCGGTCAGTTCGGTGTTACCAAGGGGAACCTGCCTTTGACCATGGCTGCGCTTTCTCAGGCTCCTGTGATCGCCATCTTCTCACATGTCGGATTCCAGGACGCCGCCGACGGCGCCAGCCACCAGGCCACTACTTACTTCGCCGCTGTCAGTGCCATTCCGAATACCGTAGTCATCGCGCCGTCATGTGCGGGGGAAGCCGATGCTCTCATGTATGAGGCCATCAAACGCTATGCCGAAGATCGCAAGGCGGGCAAAGATGGTGAAAATTATATCTTCTTTGTCGGTCGTGAAAATTATCCGATTCACTGGATCGAAGGAGCTTCCTATCCTTGGGGCAAGGCCCAGGTGATTCGTGAAGGTTCGGATGTGGTCCTGGTGGGGTGCGGTCCCTTGTTGAGCAAGGCGGTTCAAGCCGGTGAGCTGTTGGCGCAGAAAGGCGTCAACGCCACCGTGGTCAGTACTCCTTTTGTCAACCGCGTTGATCTTGATACCATCGCTCCTCTGGTTCAGGCCGCTCAAGGTCGCGTGGTGACCATTGAAGATCATCAGGTCAGCTGCGGAATGGGTTCCCAGTTGTCGCATGCTCTTTCTCGTGCCGGCATTGCCCATCGGGTCTCCAGCCTGGGAATCGAAGGTGAGTTCGGGCAATCCGCCTACGTTGCCGAACACCTCTATCAACGTCACGGATTAACCGCCGACAAGATGGCTGAGGAAGCTCAGAAACTGATCGGTTAAGCACTGCGGTCTCAACTCAAATTTGGAATTAATTCAATCATTCACTATGCAAAACAAAACAAAGCTTCTGTTCATTGCTTGCGGGGGACTGATGGCCGGTGCCGTTCATGGCGCCGATCTCGAGTATCCACCCGAGAGCGCATTCAAGCGCGTTGTGCTGGCTGAAAATCCGACCAAGGATCCCAATGGAATCGTGGATCCAATGGAACTCTCCGTCGCCAAAGACGGACGGGTGTTCTTTGCCGAACGGCGTGGATTCGTCAAATACCTCGACCCCGGGTCAGGCGATGTGAAAACGGTCGGCAAGGTGGAGGTGTTCACCGGGTTGGAGGATGGTTTGTTGGGAATGACCCTGGATCCAAATTTCGAGGACAATGGGTGGATCTACCTTTTCCACTCGCCCCCCGATCAGGAGGAAAATCATGTTTCCAGATTCACCATCAAGGATGACCAACTGGATCTTTCCAGTCAGAAGACCCTGATTCGAATCAAAACCCAACGCAAGGAATGCTGTCATTCCGGTGGTTCGTTGAATTTCGATTCCGCAGGCAATCTTTATGCATCGGTGGGAGACAACACCAATCCGTTCGCCTCCGACGGTTTCAGTCCCAGTGACGAACAGGAAGGTCGCTCCCCCTGGGATGCTCAAAAATCATCCGCCAACATGAATGACCTGCGCGGCAAGATTCTGCGTGTTCGACCATTGGCCGATGGAACCGTTGAGATTCCCGACGGCAACCTCTTCCCCAAAGATGGAAGCCAGGGACGTCCTGAGATTTATGTGATGGGCAATCGCAATCCATATCGCATCTCCATCGATCCCCGCACTGGCTACGTTTATTGGGGGGAAGTGGGGCCTGACGCTGGAAGCATCAATCCTGACCGTGGACCTGCCGGTTTCGATGAAATCAATCAGGCGCGTTCAGCAGGTTTCTTCGGTTGGCCATACTTCATCGCAAACAACAAGGCTTACACGCGCTATGATTTTGCGAACAAGAAACCCCTGGAAAAATGGGATGCGGCCAAACCGATCAACGCCTCTCCCAATAACACGGGAGGCAAGGAATTGCCACCCGCCCAGTCCGCATTCATCTATTACCCTCACTCGCTGTCGGCACGGTTTCCGGCTGTGAATGCCGGAGGAGGACGTACTGCCATGGCGGGGCCTGTTTATTACCATGATGATGACCTGAAGTCACCGCACAAGTTGCCGGCGGTTTTTGATCATCACCTGTTTATTTACGAATGGTCTCGTAACTGGATCATCGCGGTCAAATTGGACGAGGATGAAAAGATTGGAAATCCTCGTAAAGATCTCCATCGCTTTTTGCCCGGAATGACCTTCCTGCGCCCGATGGACATGGAGCTTGGTCCCGACGGATGCTTGTATGTCATCCAATGGGGAACCCAATGGTCAGACAACAGCGATACCCAGATTCTACGCATCGAATATCATGGTGATTCCCCAACGGGATAGGCGATAGCGAAATCGACATGGCCTATGCGTTCGAACAGCTGCTGGATGTTACCATTGAACATTTGGAGGCATTGAAGTCGGAGGGGCGGGTGACGGTTGATGTCTCCGCCGATTCGATGGATGTCCTTCGTGATATGTATCGAGCGCGTGCGGCCGAAGCGCGCGGAGTTCAACCGGCCAATGCCCAGCCTGCTCGTATTCAAAAGCCGGTGTTTGATCCGGCACCAGCTCCTACGCCTTTAGAAGAAGCCCGGGCTGTCGTGGCGGAACCGCCCGTCGAGTCCAATGTGACGGATCTGATCGGGCGCGTTGAGGATTGGCCGGTGCTGGAAGGGACTCAAAAAGAGTCCGCCATGGCCAAACTCCAGGAACAGGTGCTTGCCTGCACACGCTGCAGCCACCTGGTGCAGGCCCGGACCCATGTTGTGTTCGGTGTGGGCACCGTGCACGCCGATATCATGTTTGTCGGGGAAGCTCCCGGCATGGATGAGGACCGGCAAGGGGAACCTTTTGTGGGCAAAGCGGGGCAGTTGTTGACGCGTATCATCGAAACCATGGGCTTGTCGCGGGAAAAGGTTTACATCGGCAATGTGCTGAAATGCCGGCCCGATACCCCGGGGAAATCTTACGGAAACCGCAAGCCCACTCCGATGGAGATGCAGACCTGCTGGCCTTACCTGATGGACCAGATCAAATTGATTCGCCCCAAGGTGCTCGTTGCCCTGGGGACGACCGCTGTGGAGGGGCTCATCGGCAAACCCATTAAAGGCATCACGAGGATGCGGGGTCATTTTCAGGATTTCAGAGGCATTCCGGTCATGCCAACTTATCATCCGTCCTATGTCCTGCGTAATCCGGCCAAGTCGGTCAAACGGCAGGTATGGGAAGACATGCTAAAGGTGATGGAGTTCATGAACATGGAAATCACCGACAAACAACGTCAATTTTTCACCAAGTAGTTTTATTTTTATCAAACGACATGAGTCGCGTTACACCACTCAAACCCAATCAACTCGTCAACCGATGTGCCTCGAAGGACCTTCCCTTTCGGACCACGAAAGATCTTAAGCCCGTCCAGAATGTCATTGGACAGGAACGCGCCGTCGAAGCGCTGAAGTTCGGTGTCGAGATCGGATCGGAAGGCTACAACCTGTTCGTGCTCGGACCCTCCGGGTATGGACGTCATTCCGTGGTCCAGAATTATCTGAATCGTCTGGCCAAGAATAAAGCGGTGCCGTCGGATTGGTGTTATGTGAACAATTTTACCGATTCCTACAAACCCCGTCTCCTGAAATTGCCGCCTGGTCGCGGTCGCAAACTGGCGGAGGACATGGAGCGTTTGGTGGAAGATCTGCGCAATTCGATTCCTGCGGCATTTGAGAACGACAAATATCGCATGCGGCGTCAGGAAATCGAACACGAAGTTTCCGAACAACAGGATCAGGCCTTGGATGCCGTCAAGAAACGCGCCAAAAAACGCAGCATTACCTTGATCCAAACTCCGAGTGGGATCGCTCTTTCGCCTACTCTGGATGGCGAGATCCTGGATCAGGATTCTTTCCGGAAATTGCCTGAAAAGGATCGCAAACGCATCCAGAAAGACATCACGACGCTTCAGGCCGATATTGAAAAAATCATTCACCAGATTCCCCGCATCCGGCGTTCCATTCAACGCAAGGTCAAGGAGCTGAATCGTGCCGTGACACGTGCGGCTGTTTTGGGGTTGATCGATGATATCAAGCACGAATACACAGACCTTGAAAACGTGCAGGAATACCTGAACAAGGTGCTGGATGATGTGGTGGAATACGCCGAGGACCTGTTTCTCTCCAAGGAAGGGCCCGGACAGGGACCCGGCAATATGCCTACCGAGGAAATGCAGGCCGCTTCGATGGTTCGCTATCGGGTGAATGTGTTGGTGGATCATGGATCGACCAAGGGAACACCGGTGCTTTACGAAGACAATCCCTGTTACAACAACCTTTTGGGACGCGTGGAGCATGTGTCCCATATGGGAACCTTGCTGACAGATTTCACCCTGATCAAACCGGGAATGCTTCATCTGGCCAATGGCGGTTATCTGGTGATCGACGCGATGCAGTTGTTGATGCAACCGTTCGCCTGGGATTCACTCAAACGCTGCCTGCGTTCACGCGAGATCCGGATTGAATCGTTGGGGCAATCACTCAGTTTGGTCAGTACCGTGTCACTCGAGCCAGAACCATTGCCATTGGACGTCAAGGTCGTGTTGGTCGGTGATCGCATGTTGTATTACATGCTGCATGACCTGGATCCGGAATTCTCGAAGCTGTTCAAAGTGGCGGTCGATTTTGAGGACCAGATGGATCGCTCGTCCAAGAACATGCTGTTATATGCCCGGCTGATTGCTACTCTGATTCAAAAAGCCGAGCTGATGCATTTTGACAAAGGCGCAGTGGCCCGGGTGATCGAATACAGTTCGCGCCATGCCGAGGATGCCGAGAAATTGACCATGGAAATTCGTTCCATTGCCGATCTGCTGGAGGAATCGAATTACTGGGCCAAGCAAGCGGGAACGAAATTGGTCAAATCCGAACACGTGCAGAAAGCGATGGATCAATCCACCAAACGCCTGAGCCGCATTCAGACGCGTTGGCAGGAAGAAACGTTGCGGGGCACTTTCATCATCGATACCGATGGCGAGAAGGTCGGACAGATCAACGGCCTTTCCGTGATCCAACTCGGTGGCCATGCCTTCGGACATCCCGGACGCATCACGGCACAAGTTCGCATGGGCGGGGGAGAGGTGATCGATATCGAACGCGAGGTCAATCTTGGCGGTTCGTTGCATTCAAAGGGGATGATGATTCTATCGGGTTATTTGATGGGACACTTTGTTTCCGATAAACCACTTTCTCTGAGCGCCAGCATTGTTTTTGAACAGTCCTATAATGGTGTGGACGGTGACAGCGCATCCAGCACCGAGCTTTATGCCTTGTTGTCAGCATTGTCCGGCTTGCCCATCAATCAGTCCCTGGCGGTCACCGGCGCATTGAGTCAGATGGGTGAAGTGCAGGCGATCGGGGGCGTGAATGAAAAGATCGAGGGATTTTTCGACCTTTGCAAAGCACGTCGACTGACGGGGAATCAAGGCGTGCTGATTCCTGAAGCCAACGTCAAGCACCTGATGTTGAGACCGGAAATTGTGGAGGCGGTCAAGCAGAAGAAATTTCACATTTACCCCATCAACCACGTGGATGAAGGGATCACCATCCTCACCGGAGTCAACGCCGGCAAGCGAAATGCCAACGGTAAGTTTCCGAAGAACAGTGTCAATGGCCTGGTGGAGCAGCGTTTGGTTCAGTTTGCCGAGCAATCCAGAGCCTTTCACGCCAACGACGGCAAGGACGAGAAGAAATGAGCCGTCGCAAGCAGATCCTCATCGCACTGGACGCCTCATCGCAGAGTCTGGCTGCCCTGGAAGCCGCCGTGGAAATTGCCCACCAGCGCGGAGCCGAGTTGCTGGGGGTCTTTGTCGAAGACGAGGACTTGCTGCGTGTCACCTCCAGTTCCGTGGCGCGTGAAGTGGCCACATCCGCCGCGGAAACACGCGACCTTAAGCACAAGGATCTCGAATCCATTTTTCGATCACTCGCTTCCCATGCTCGAAATGCTCTGGAAATGGCCGCCGAACGCCGTCGTATTCCCTGGTCATTCGAAGTGGTGAGAGGTGCCGTGATGGAAACCTTGACTGAAATGATCAAGGAAGCGGAGGTTGTTGCCATGGGATCTCTGGGGTCACGCTGGCCTTCTGAGAATGGTTTTGGTTCGACCACCATGAAGGTGTTGAAGACGGCAAAGGGTGGCGTTTTTATTGCCCGCAAAGGTAAGTCGATCACATTTCCGGTGACTGTGGTGTGCAAATCCCTGGAGGAGAGTAAGACCGCTCTGGAGGCTGCTTTCAGTATGGGGTATCTCAGCCATCACTACTTCAATGTCCTATACCTCCCGAGCGAAAACCCGCTGCACGAATTTGAATTGCGCCAGTGGTTGACCCAGGTCAGCCAGGATCGGGCGGTGTTGTTCCGCATGTTTGTGATCGATCCCCCAACGATGATGAACGTCGCCGGCTACCTGCAGGCCTTTCGCCCGGGAACCTTGATACTGCCGGATCTGGACTGGTTGAAGAAAGCCAAGTTTTTAAAGCAGCTTCAGCATCTTGAATGCCCCGTCTACCTCATTCGCGGCATGGATCAACCCGACGAAGAACCTCAGATCACTCAACCATAAAAAACGCGGTCCCTTTCGGAACCGCGTTCTGATAAGATACTGTTTTAACCGCAGATGTCGCAGATGAACGCAGATTGTTTTTCCTTGTTTCTATCTGTGTCAATCTGCGACATCTGCGGTTAAAGAAAAGATCAAACCCAAATGATCCTTTATTTGATCTCACGGATCTTCACGTTGCGAAAAGCTACTTCATTGCCGTGATCCTGTAGGCAGATAAATCCTTTGGTGGGCTTGCCAAAGTCGGGCCAATCTTTGAATTTGCTCTTGGCGACACGCTCATCCCAATCCTTGCTGCCTTTTACATATTCACAGTATTTTACGCCGTTCATGTACTGCTCACATTTCTCGGGGGTGATCAGGACACGTAGTGTATTCCATTCGCCTGCGGGCTTGGTGGCATCGGTTTGCGAACTGTAGAGTTGGTAGAGCCATCCAGCCTTCTGCGGATCATGTCCGTCGACGTTGTCTTGAATCTGGATTTCAGGTCCGGTGTGATAGGGGGCGTTGGAAGTTTCTGTCACGTGATACATCAGTCCGCTGTTCCCTCCTTTTGAGATTTTGTAATCCAGTTGGATTTCGAAAGCGTCATACTGACGTTTGGTAATGATATCGCCCGCACCACCGCTTGCCCGGACAAAGGTGCCGTCCTTGATTTGCCAACCGTCGCTCAAGGTTTCCTTCTTGTAGTTGCGCCACTTGTTTAGGTTCTTGCCGTTGAACAGCAACTTCCAACCGGCTTCGCGTTCCTTTTTGGTCAAGCGGTTGTTTTTATCTTTCTGGGCTTCCACCTGCATGGCCGAACCCAATACCGATAGGGCGATTCCCATCACCCATGTCCATTTCAATGCTCGTTGAATTGTATTCATATGTTTATTCAGATAAATCGTATGGAATCATCCCACATTGGCCAACCAGGATCAATGGATATTGTGATGGATGTGTTTTTATAACGCACAAGAATTTAGCGACGGATTCTGATTTTGTCCGATTGAACAATCCACAGTTCCTTCTCTGGCGATTTGGATTTTAGATGGGGGATGAGCTTTTTTAACAAGTTCAACTGAGATTCCCGATCCAATCGCTTTAACCTTAACACAACGATGCCTGAAAAACTGCCAGGAGGATATTCTCTGACATTTCCCAGCCCCACGTCCGGAGTGATGAAAATCCGGTTTTCATCCCTTCAGATATGAGTCAATCTGCTGTCAGAAGTTCCGCAAAGATTCTGATCGCGTACGGTCATTGCATCGAAACCTTCATTTCGTAGCAGCACCGCGCAGTCCAGGTGAAGGTTTTCGTCAATTTTGAATTTCATCAAGCGGGTGATGCCTGAAGTTCTATAAAGTCGTCGCTTGCAAGTTCAGCGGCGAAAGCGAGGCAAGCCATGATGTCTTCATCTTTCAATGTTGGGTAGCCTGAGATGATTTGGTGGTGAGATTCTCCTGCCGCCAGATTGTCCAGAACCACCTTTACAGGAATCCGGCTGCCTTTAATACACGGGCGACCGCCACATACTTCCCTGTCGATTGAGATTCTGTTTCGCCAGTCCATGATGATCCACTATAACCTGCTTCATGATATGCGCGCAAGCTTCCGGTTATTTTGTCGAGCCGGACAAGAACTTGCTTGATACCACTTCCTTGCGTGTTGATTCAATATTACTGGCGTTGATCAGGGGAAGGTAACTGGCCTTCATCGAGAATCCATAGACTTCGCCGGATTTCGGGTTTGGAATGAACCATTGGAAATCCCAGGCCGGGCATCCCTGTCCTCCCCCTGACGGGGATTGGGTGAGCCATATTTGGTCTTGTGGCTGGAATTGATAGAGCAAAGCCATGTCACGATAGACTCCGAAATATCAGGGTTCGGCGTAGCGTTTTTTGGAGAACCCGAAAGCCAGCGTCAGAGGGAAGTCGGGCATGTGAGGAAAGGCCCTTGGATCGTTTGCACCTCGGTGTGTGGCCAGGGTGCCGTGCGAAGGTGTGATGCCTTCCTGCCAGGTGGGTTGCTGAGGAGACGGTTTGGACTCGTCGTAGCCCATGAAGTGGATGTTCAGGGATTCTGGTCGATCAATATAGCTTGCCCAGAAGAGACCGCAGTATCCGTTTTTGAAGGTGTCTTTGCGGGGGATGCATTCAAAGCTCATTTGGATGCTTCCATCCTCCTGCAGACGGTAGCGCATGCAGCTTTCCAATCCCCAATAGGGGGTGGGTGGCTGATATAAATCGACAGTGTGTTCATCGATGATCCGTAGTCGCATGGGGGCTTTGCGGGGTTCGAACAGGATGTCGCGGTCTTTCACTGTGCCGTCGTGGATGTGCTCAAAGTTCAATCCCGCATAAGTCGGCACGAAGATGTTTCTGGATTGTCGGGTGTGCCGGAGGGCGGCCAGTCCGTGGTATCCAGCTGCATGACCGGGAAGCATCTCGTCGTCAACGGCCCGGTTGTCCACCACCACGGCTTCGATGCCTCCCCGCTTCAAAATGACATATCCCTTTTCCGATGACGGAAAGCGGATGTCCTGCCGGAGGATGGAGGTTTTCGCTTCGGAGCCATGGAGTGACAGGGATGTCATCGCCAGGAGCGTGGAGCACAGGATGCTTGTGATTGATTTCATGGGGCAGTTTGTTTGAGGTATCCAAGGGGTTGCTTACTGGTGAACGATTCCATGGTGAGGTTTTTCTCCGAAGGATTGAACCACACCCATTCTGTTATGTCCGATTCCAGATTCAATTTTAAGACGCTTGCCTCCTGATCGTCACGGAGCACTTGAATGCCGGAGGCGTGGGCGGTTGCTTGTAGTTGGTTGGCGTAGTCGGCCTTGCTGTTTGGGTTTGGATTGTTGGAGGTCGGACGCGATCGATAGGGCAGGTGGGGGTAGTAAACCTGCGTGAAAACAAGGGTTTCTCCTGCTTTTGGTTTTCCTTCCCATACATAGCGCAATTGATTGGGGGAAACTTCCGCGCGTGGATCTTCTTCCAGGCGGTTCACGCTTTGCAATTGACGATCTGGTTTCGGAGCGTGCCAGATCAGGAGGTCCACGGGAGGTGTGGGCATGCTTTGGCGCCCGTTGTCCCCAACCGGATGGCTGACAAAGGTGTTGGCCCAGTGAGCGCCGATTTGTGGTCCGATGTTTTGGGTGTTCCAGGTGGAGGCGACTCGGGCTTCGAAGGATGCTTCAAAGGTAATCTGTTCGCGCGTTGCCAGGAATCGGTTTTTTGCAAAGACGAAGGAACGTTCATAAACGACGGGCAGTCCGTCCATGTTTTTCACCCGAACGGTGGCATAGGTGGCTTGCTCTGTATCTTCAAAATGGACGATTTCGGACTGTATGTCGGGCATGGCCCCGGCTCGCCAGAATTCATCGATACGCAATTTGTCCGGGTGAAGCCGCTTCGCAGCTTGTTGATTCAGGTCTTCAACGAGCAGCCGGTTTTCCACCGAAGCTCCCTTGCTGGTCGCGATCTGCGTGAAAGGCGCTCCCCAACGGTTCATGCCCATGATGCCTCCGGGGTTGGACGGGAAGCTGGTCGGGTGGAGTTCGATCAAGGCAAACAGATCGCCCGGATTCCATCCGCTGCGCAGCACAAGTTTGTCCGGCCAAACATGACCAGTCATGTGCCAACTGCAGCAGATGTGACCGAAATCTTCCCTCGGATCGGCGTGACCGAGCAATCGTTCGGTGAGTTTCTTGTCGGTATGGGGGATGCGGGCGGCTTCCATGCGTTGATTCCAGAGTGAACCGGAATCAGGTTCGACGGGTTCAACCGATTCGTCGGCAAACAGCCAGGCCAGCGCCATGAGCCAGGTGGTCCAGTGATTGGATGCCACCGCACCGGGTTTGTTGCCGGGCATCTGGTAACGGAGATAGTTGAAGAGTTTGTGGGCGCCATAACGGTAACGACCGTCCCCTGTCTTGGCCGCCACGCGTTCCAGCATGGCGACGCGGTAATCGGCGGTGCTGTTCCATCCTCCGTTGGGGCCGTACGGATTGATCGCGCCGTCCGGTGTGATCTCGACGAGCAATCGATCCCAGAGGCGTTTCATGTCCGGATCGGTGTAAACCCGATCATCCTGCGTCCATTGATCCCCGCCGCAAATCAATACGATCAGAGGTCCCATCATGTAACCGGTGTCGTTTTGGGGCGCATCTTTGACTTTCCAGAAATCATGAAACACCAGTTCCGAATAGCGTTTCCAGTGATCGGCCTCCGGTATGTCGGGATACCAGCGCGCTGCGAGCCCTTTGGACATGGCTTCGGGCATGGAACGGTGGCAGCCGCCCCGCCATTCGGTGGGTTTCGAATCCCACACATGCAGGTTGCGACAGTAATAAAGCCACATGTCGCGGAACCATTCGGTATCTTCCGAAATGGCTCCACCTTTCAACAGGTGTTTGCGGTAAACAGGAATCAACACAGCGGGATCTTCGAATTGCCAGAACCATTGTTTTTCCGCGACGATGTTCTTCATTTCCTGATGAAAGGAATGGAACATTTCGCGTATGCCATGGCTCCATTTGGGATCCCCTGTCTGCACGTATTTGACCAAAATCGGCATAAAGGCCCTTGGCCCGTTCATGCCGTGCTTCGGGTTTTTGACGAGTTCGTCAGGATGGGTTTCTTCGATGGCTTTCAGGTAGCTGTCCCCGGACACTGGTTCCTGCGGGATGGGGTAAAACGCCGGATTGTTCAAGTCCGGCCAACTGAAGCGGTAGCGTTCAACATCGACGAAATACCTTGAGGCCGGGACCGACGTTGAACTGGCTCCGTTGGTAGTCGAAATGCCGGAGAAAGCCGTCAAAAAACACACAATCAATGCAAGTGAAACTCTGCGATCAAGGGATCGAGGTTCACCGGAATGTGATATTCGAATGATCATTCCGAGAAGTTAATACAAAGCTTGAGACTCGATCCAGAAGTTTGTTTTCTGGAATTCAGCTTCAGGAGTTTCTTCATTGATCACCTTCCGTATTCAACAAAGTGTCGAGGGGGCGCTTGTGGTTTTAACACTTTCAAGTGAGGTTGGAATTGTATTGTCGCATATTGCATTCTGCGGATAACCTCTCCAAATGCGATTCCTTCTTTCCATTTTTATATGGGTGTTTCTGTGCCTTCATGCCTTTGCTCAACGTGATCCGGCACGCCTGACGGATGGTCCGATGCTGGGGCATGTCACATCGGACTCGGTTCGTGTATGGGGACGGACTTCCGATCCTTCCGAGTTTGTGGTGCGTTATGGATTTGATGGTGAGGGGATGTCCGACGTGAGTTCGCCGATTGCGACTTCCCTGGCGCACGACAATACCGGTGTGGTTGTGCTGGATGGTTTGAAATCGGATACGCGTTATGAATATCAGATTTGGGTGAATGGTCGCCCACATGGAGAACGGGGAACTTTCAAGACCTTGCCCGATCAGGAAGCACTGGTGGATCCGGAACACAATCCCGATGGCCTCTTCAACTTTCGATTTCAAATCGGTTCTTGCGCCAATCAAAACCCCCTCCACGGGATTGGGCATCACACCCCGACATATGAAACCTTGAATCGAGATTGGGATAATCGGGTGTCGTTTCACATCATGAACGGTGACTGGCTTTACGAAGAATTGCGGGATTACCCGGCGGAGGCCTGGCGAATGGTACAGGGCGTGCCTCAGGATGCGGTTCCCAACGCGGTGCAATGGATGCCGACGGTGGTGGGGGTGTGGGAAAACTACAAGCTCTATCTGCGACGCAATCATGATCTTTCCGACTGGCATCGCAATGTTCCAAGTTATTTCACCTTCGATGATCACGAGTTGGTTAATGACATTTGGGGAACGGCCACTGCCGGGAAACGTCACCGACGCACCGTGTTCCGCGACATCGGAACCTATGCCTGGCACAATTATCTCGGATGGGCGAACCCGACCGCACATCAGGCTGATTTACATGTCGGTCGTGGGAGCATGAAGGCAGGCAGTGATTTGTTGGTGGATCCGTCGGCAGATTTCATTCACATGCCCTTGAATGAAATGTTGAATCTGCACGTGCATTGGGGAACGCCGGAAGCGGGAATCAATGACATGCAATACGACAACGATGACGGGCATCCCAATGCCTATGTCTACGACATCGCCGAAGTGGTGGACGCCCACACCTTGCGGCTCCACATGCCCGCCAAAGTGACCGACACCGTGACCTATTCCATCGGTCGCAGGAGTTATGGGAAATTTCGGGTCAGTAACTGTGAGTTCTACCTGATCGATACCCGTGGCGCCCGCGATATGCATGACATTCGGGAACGTGGTCGTCCGGGATTGTCGATGCTGGGAGCCGCTCAAAAGGATTGGTTGATGCGATCCATGCGCGAGAGTGACGCGGAGTTCTTCTTCTTCATTTCCTCGGTGCCTTTCATGATCCCGCACAGTGGAGCGGGTGGCTTCGAGGTGGATGCCGCCAACAAGGAAGAAGCCTGGACCGGTTTCTTTGACGAGCGTGAACAGTTGATTTCGTTCTGGGAACAACTCAACAAACCCGTGTTTGTCATGACAGGGGATTTGCACAATAGCTTCGCGGTGAAAATCACCGACAAAATCTGGGAGTTTTGTTGTGGTCCGCACAACAGTGTGAACCATGTTCCTGCGCTCGATGAAAGCAATCGTCCGGCGACCGGGCCGTTTCAATTTGGACCACGTGCCTGTGATATCCGGTGGAGCAGTTACATCCTGCCGGACCTGCCCAGGCTGGAGCGCTTGTATCCCCACTTCTGTGTGGTGCAGATCAACAATGTGTTCAACATGCCCCAGAAACTGGGCGGAACGCGTAGGGTGGCTTATCCGCACGCTCAGGTCTTATTTCAATATTACGACGGCAGAACCGGGGAATTGGCCTACGCTGAATCCATCAGTCCTCGACCTTGATGGCATTCACCATTCAGATACGTTCAAAATATCGCTTGCGTTCCCAATCGGTGACGGTGCTGTTGAAGGCTTTGACTTCCAGTTCGGCCGTGCGGACGTAGAAGTCGACGACGTCATCTCCAAAAACTTTTCGAGCCAGTTTGCTTTTGTTCAGAAGATGCGTGGCTTTCTCCAGAGAGGAAGGGAGAGCAGGTAGTTTTTCGTCGGTGTAGGCATTGCCATCATATACCGAAGGGCAGTCGAGTTTTTCTTCGACCCCGGCCAGTCCGGCGGCAATCATGGCTGCAAAGGCCAGGTAAGGATTGGCATCGGCTCCCGGCATGCGGTTCTCGATACGGAAAGAGGGACCGTGCCCCACTACCCGGAATCCGACCGTTCGGTTGTCCATGGACCAGGCCATTTTGGTGGGAGCCCAACTGCCGGATTGATAGCGCTTGTAGGCATTGATGGTCGGCGCATAGAAAAGACACAACTCGGGACTGTATTTCAAAAGCCCACCCAGGAACTGGTGAAACACTTTGCTCGGACCTTTCTTTTTTGTGTCCCAGAAGATGTTCTTTCCAGCCTTCTGAAGTGAGATGTGAATGTGACAACTGTTGCCCGCCTCTTCTTCGGCATACTTGGGAATGAAACTCGCTGATTTGCTTTCCCGATCTGCGATTTCCTTGATGGCCTGTTTGAACAGGACATGACGGTCGGCCATTTCCAGTGCCTCGGTGTATTCGACATTGACCTCGTGCTGCCCACGGCTCCATTCGCCCTTGCTGCACTCGACCGGGATACCCGATGCGGTCAGTTCGTTGCGGATGGATCTCAGGATGTTTTCATCACGCCCCGGCTGTAAAATATGGTAATCAATGCGGTAATCGCTCGATGGCTTGAGGTTGTGATAGTCGGCATCAAATGCCTCGGAATAGGTCTGATCGAACAGAAGGAATTCGAGTTCGCTGGCCATGAAAGCCTTGATTTTGGATTTGTTCAGCAAGTCCAACTGTTTTTTTAGAACCGACCGTGGAGCTTCCGCGACGAGTGTGCCGTCGTGGTGTGCAAAGTCACAGATGACCATGGCGGTGCCCGGTTGCCAGCTGAGGATTTTGACGCTTTTGCTGTCCGGTCGCATCTCGAAATCACCGAAACCACTCTCCCAGTTGGCGACTTGGAATCCATCCTGCGGGTCCATTTCCATATTGACCGCCAGAAGGTAGTTGCACCCGTGCGTGCCTTGATCCGCCACCTGATTCTGGTAATAGGTTCCGGTAAATCGTTTGCCGACCAGGCGTCCGATGGCGTCAGGGAAAGCGACGATGACCGTATCGATTTCTCCCTTGGCGATTTTCGATTTCAGTGTTTTGGCGTCCATATGGTTTGGGATCAGGATTCAGCGATGAATATGTTTTTGACTTCGGAGTAACCATCCAGTGCGTGCATGCCCAGGTCCCGTCCGATACCACTCTGTTTGTAACCGCCGAAGGGCGCTTCGATGTGCACGCTGGAATGGGTGTTGATGCTTAACACACCACTTTCCACCTTGCGTGCCACGCGCAGGGCGCGATTGAGATGGTTGGTCCAGATCGATCCGCTCAGGCCGTAGGGCGTGTCATTGACTTCCTTGAGCATGGCGTCTTCATCCTTGAACCTGCGAATGCAGACAACGGGGCCGAAGATTTCATCTTTCCAGCACGGATCGTTTGTTTCCGGTTCCAGAATGACGGTTGGGTTCAGGAAGAATCCGCGCTCGAAAGGTCGGTCGCCGCCGCATGCGATGGTTCGGCCTGCGTCGCGCGCGCCTTGAATGAATGTTTCTGCGTTGTCACGCTGGTTTTTGGAAATCATCGGACCAATTTGAGTGGCCGCAAGAGTTGGATCATCCACACGGATTTCACGGGTGGATGCAATGAATCGCTCCACGAACTCGTCGAATACGGAGTCTTCCACAAACACCCGGCTGCGCGCACAGCAATCCTGACCCGCATTGGCAAAAACACTGAGCGGCGATTCTGCCGCAGCCTGATCCAGGTCTGCATCCGCGAAAACGATGTTGGGGGATTTGCCTCCCAGTTCCAATGAGATGCGCTTGATGCCCGGTGCTGCCAATTCCATGATGCGTGCGCCGCTCTGGGTGGAACCTGTGAAGGAAATCTTCTTTACGAGCGGATGTTTGGTCATGGCTTCCCCGATCAAACCACCTCGACCCGGAACCACCTGCAGGATGCCTGGGGGCAGTCCGGCTTCAATGGCAAGTTGACCCAGGCTGAGGGCGGTGAGGGGAGACAAGGATGAAGGTTTCAGGATGACCGTGTTGCCTGCTGCCAGAGCAGGTGCCACTTTCCAACAGGCGATGGGGAAGGGGAAGTTCCATGGAACAATGGCGCCGACGACTCCCAACGGCTCCCGGAGTGTCATGTTTAGTCCTTTGCGGGAGACCGGAATCGTGTGGCCGAAGTACTTGCCGACCGCACCTGCGTAGTATTCAAAAATGCGTGCGCCCAGTTCGATCTCATCCCGTGCATCCTGAAAGGGTTTGCCAATGTTTTGGGTTTCCCAACGAGCCAGGGTGTCCTTGTCATTGCGGATGGCACGGGCAATGGCGAACAGGGTGTCGGCTCGCTGGTTTGGGGTGCATTGACTCCAAACCTTTTCAAATGCCTGTTGTGCCCCTTCGATGGCGATTTCCAATTCGCCCAGTCCTGCGGCCTGTACTTCCGCGAAATCTTCCTCGTTGGCGGGATTGGTTTGAACGAAAAGATTGCTTTCCTTGGGTTCCAGGCTGCGTCCGTTGATGAACGGATCGGTGATCAATGCTTTCATAGTGCTGACTGATAAAGTTTCACAAAGTCTTCCCGCTGCATGGGGACAGGATTGGTTTGATGACAAGAGTCCTTGATTGCCAGATCGGACAACGGTTCGATGTGTGATGACTCCACACCGTGATTCGACAAGCCCATCTGGATGCCTGTTTGCCCGATTAGTTCTTCCACCCATTGCAGCGCCAATTGATCTGCTTCATGATCCCCGGCTTTCATGGCATCCAGCCCGGCGGCTATAGCGACGCGCCGATATAAACCCGGTTTCCGTTCGGCATTCCAGCGCATGACTGTCGGCAGGCAAAGTGCGTTGGCCAGACCATGATGCAGGTGACACAGGTTGGACAACGGGTGAGCCATGGAATGGGTGGAACCCAAATCTTTCTGAAAAGCGATGCCGCCCATCAAAGCTGCCAATTGCATGCCACCGCGGGCTTCGATTTCATTGCCGTTTTTGACTGCGGTGACCAGGTGATCGGCGATGAGGCGGATGCCTTCCAAAGCAATGCCGTCGCAGAGCGGTTGCAGGACGGGTGATGTGTAGGACTCAATGCAATGCGTCAATGCGTCCAGCCCGGTCGCTGCGGTCAGGTGCGGTGGTAATGACAGGGTTAACTCGGGATCCAGGATCACTTGTTCTGCCAGCAACTTGGGGTGGAATATGACCGACTTCGCCTGCGTTTGATCCAGAGTGATCACGCTGCTGCGGCCTATTTCGCTGCCGGTGCCGGATGTGGTTGGGATGGCCACAAACGGAGGTAGCTTGTCCCAGGATTTGGCGAACAAACCTTCATTGTCTTCCAAGCGAAAATCAGGTCGCTGGATGTTCAGTCGACACACTTTGGCGACATCCAGGGCGCTGCCTCCGCCCAGACCGATGATGCCGTCGCATGAACCTTTTTGGTAGACCTCTACCGCACCTTTGACGTCTGCTTCGATGGGGTTCGGGTGTACGTCCTTGAACACCTCGAAGGAATCAATTCCGGATGCGCTGTCGATGGCTTCACGAAATCTGGCGAATGCGTCTGTTTCCGGTAGGAAGCGATCACAGATGACCAGTGGTTTGCTGATGTTCAAACCATCCAGAACGGAGCCGAGACCGTTTAGAATTCCCGGGCCATATTGAATGGGGGTGGGGAAAGAAAAAGAAGCGGGTTGTATCATACCTTCGTTTTTTCAAGGAATGCAATGTTTGACAAAATTCTGAAGGATCAATCGCGTTGGACTGGGATCTTTGAATTTATCGAGTCGTTCAGCCAGGTCGAATGACACTTTGTCTTTCCACGTATCGATCCTGGGTGACCACAGGAACCGGATGATTTCCGCTGTGAATTCGGGATGAAATTGAACACCATAAAACAAGTTCTGAAACTGGAATGCCTGTACTTCCGTTAGTTCACTGCCCGCCAGTCGAGTGCAGTTGGGTGGTGTTTCCACCACGTAATCCGCATGTCCGCTGATGGCGTTGAACTTGGATCGCATGCCCTTGAACAACGGGCAGGCTCTGCCCGCGGGGGTGAGTTCAATGTCGGCGTTCAGGAGCTGTAATCCTTCGGGATGACGCTGGACGATTCCATTCAAGAACCGCGCCAAGATCTGGTGTCCATAACAAACCCCTAGCACCGGGATACGATTCAGCAGGCAGGACCGCAGGAAGATGAGCAGATTTTCATTTGCCTGGTTGCTGTCCCAGGCATCGCTGGGGGAACCTGAAATGATGACGCCATGCAGGTCGGATTGGAAAGCCTTGTCGAGGTTCTTCTCGATATGCAAAACATTCAGTCCGCAGTTTTCCAAATCACCCAATCCGTCCCTGAACCAAGCGGGGACGCTCTTGAGTGGATGCTTTTTCGGGTATTCGTCGGCCCAAGTGACCGCATCAATCAAAAGTATTTTTTTGATTCTCATGGTGTGAATCAACGTGCGTTCGAGAGTATTGCAGTTGCTTATTGTTGGTCTTCGATGGGAGCATTGCCACCTTCAATGCCGATGGCCTTCTTGCTGAGCGCTTTGCTTTGCAGGACCTCGCTGTACCCGGGGTAGGTGACAGCATAAGGGAAACCATCACCGGTTCCGGCGGCTCCAAATCGTCCTTTTTTATCCACCGCGATAAAATTGATATGAAGATCTTCGATAGGGCGTCCATCGAGTCGTGCGATGCGGCGTATTGTTTCGGCACAGGCTTCTTCGGGGGAGAGCCCCTGTCTCATGTATTCCACCACCATGAAGGAACCGCAGAATCGCATGACGTTTTCACCAACACCTGTTGCGCCAGCTGCTCCGATTTCGTTGTCCACGTAAAGTCCGCTACCCAGAATCGGAGAATCTCCGACTCGTCCGGGGATCTTGTAAGCCAGCCCACTGGTGGAACATCCACCCGCCAAGGTGCCGTCCGCATCTATGCCGACCAATGCGATGGTGTCGTGGTTGTTTTCGCCCGCTTCCATCTTGCGTTTTTCACGACGCCATTCCCGCCATTCTTTTCGCTGTTTGGCGGTTAAAAGGTTTTCTGCTGCAAAACCCTGCTCCAACGCGAATGCTTTGGCACCCTGTCCGACGAGCATGACGTGCGGGGTTTTTTCCATGACCGCCCGGGCTACGGAGATGGGGTGCTTGATGTCCTCAATACCGCCCACACTGCCGGCTTTGGCGCCGGGGCCATACATGATGCAGGCATCGAGCTGGACTTTTCCGTTGGCGGCTGGTTTCCCCCCGAAACCTACTGAGGCGTTGCTTTCATCGGCTTCGGTCAGCCGGATACCTGCTTCGACGGCGTCGAGAATGGATCCACCTTCCTGGTGGGTTCGCAGTGAGGCTTCGTTGGCTGGTTTGCCGAAACCCCAGGTGGAAACAAACACAGGGCGGCCGGAAGCGACCTTTGAATGCGATTGAGCATTGGACTGGACAGACTTAGCCATGGCGCCTCCTGCGACCGCAATGACACCTTGTGAGAGAAAACCACGACGGGAGCAATGTTTCATGGGGACTAGGGATAGAGAGCCAAGTCGATTTTTGCAATGTTTATTGGAAGATGCCGGGGATTTATGTTGGCTTTTTGGATCTTGTTTCTCTCGAAGGGCGGTTCTAGATTAAGGCATGTCCATCATCCTCACATTGTTGGTCGTGGGAAGCCTGCTGCTGTTGACCGAGATTTTTTTGCCAGGCATGATCGCAGGAATGCTAGGAGGGTTGTGCTATTTGGCCGCCATTGCCTATGGATATCAGCATTATGACGATCCGACACAGCATTACATTGCCTTTGGTATTGTGGTGTTGGGAGGGATTGAGTTCTTCGCATGGATGGCATGGTTTCCAAAGAGTAAAGTGGCGCAACGGTTTGTTTCCAAAAGCACCATTGGAGATATCGGAAACCAGCATACTGAATGGATTGGACAAAAGGGGATCGCCCTATCCGATTTGAGGCCTTCCGGAGCAGTTCGGCTGGCCTCAGGTACCAAAGTCGATGTGGTAACAGAAGGCGGCATGATCGATCAGGATACGCCCGTAAAAGTGGTGGATGTGGAAGGGCTGCGAGTGGTTGTGCGTAAGGACGAGGATCTTTAATCTTTTTGCTCGGTTCCCTTTGCAGTGAGTGCGTTTTGTGGTTAGTGTAGCTTTTGTAAACAATAAACAGGTTTTCCTTAGAAAGAACTAAATGAATCCGATGGACATTTTTTTGTATGGATTGGGCGGCGTCATCATATTGGTGGGCGCACTTCTGTTGATCAACTTCTTCAGCATATGGTTGCGGGCATTGTTCTCGGGCGCACGCGTTTCCTACACAGAGCTGATCGCCCTGAGATTGCGTAATGTCCCGGTGGGCATGGTGGTCAATGTGCGTATCACCGCCATCAAATCCGGATTGCCTTTGTCAATTGATGACCTGTCCACGCACTACCTTGCCGGTGGCAGTATTGATATGGTGGTGCAATCTTTGATTGCTGCACGAAAAGCAAATATACGGCTGGAATTCGATCGGGCATGCGCCATTGATTTGGCGACCAAGGGGACCGGGAAGAATGTCATCGAAGCCGTCAAGACATCTGTCAATCCACGCGTGATCGACTGCCCCAATCCGAGTGTGGGTAAAGGGACGATTGATGCGGTGGCCAAGGACGGTATTATCATCAAGGCAAGAGCACGCGTCACGGTACGCACCAATCTGGATCGCTTCGTCGGTGGCGCCACTGAGGAAACCATCGTTGCGCGTGTGGGGGAGGGGATTGTTTCCACCATTGGTTCTTCCGATTCTTACAAAGACGTGTTGGAAAACCCGGATCGGATCTCCAAGACGGTGCTGGGAAAATCCCTCGATAGTAACACTGCTTTCGAAATTCTTTCCATTGATATCGCCGACGTGGACGTTGGTGAAAACGTTGGAGCCAAGCTTCAGGCCGAACAGGCGGACGCCAACAAGCTCATCGCTCAGGCTCAGGCTGAAGTCCGTCGCGCCGCCGCTGTGGCTACCGAGCAGGAGATGGTGGCCCGGGTGGAAGAAATGCGCGCCCGAGTGGTGGAGGCCGAAGCTCAAGTGCCACTGGCCATTTCGGAAGCGTTCCGTTCCGGCAACCTTGGGGTGATGGACTATTACCGCTTGCGGAACATCCAGGCTGATACCTCCATGAGGGATTCCATTGGCAAGGATGACAGTCGCCCGGACTCATCGATCAGTAATGATTAATCTCTTGTTTGAATCCTGTTGATCAAATCGGAACAAACTAAAATCAAGCGCTCAGCGTGATGCTTGGCTTTCTCGACAACGGTTTTTTTATCTTTCTGATCATTGCCCTTTTATCGGCAGTGTCTGAATGGTTGACCAAACGTCGTGCCGCCAAAGGGGGCGATGATTCCGTCCCCGCCCCGCACACTCCTCCGGTCCGTCCGGGAGATCGTCCGATTGAACCAGTCAGACAAGGAGAGGTGACCGGCAAGAAAAAGGCCGGTGGTTTGTTTGAGCAATTGGAGAAGGAATTACGTAGACTGGCGGAGGATGGCCCGGTTGTGGAGGTGCTGGATGATGAACCTTCCCGCCGACCCGCACCGCAGCAACGCCAATCCACTCAAACGTCCCCGGTCGTTGAGACAGGTGTTCCCTTGATTTCAGATCCCGTTCAGGCTCAGCAGAAGAAGTTGGCTGAGATCGAACGTAAGAAAAAGGAAGCCGCCCAAAAACTCCGCGAAGCGCGACGGAAAGCCGACCGCGTGCGCAAACATCCGAAGGAAGCTGCCACGAAACCTCAATTCGCCGGCTTTGGCACCAATGCCAGGCAGATTCGTCAATGGGTACGAAACCGCGAGCAGCTTAGGTCCGCCATCGTCCTGAATACCATTCTGGAAACACCGAAAGGACTAAAGTCTTTGAATGGTGAATAGTGAATTTGTAGCCGCGTTTCCAAAAACGTGGCCGCCCTCGAATCGACCATGAGTAGCCGCGATTCCAAAAACGTGGCCCCCTTCGAATCGACCGTAAGTAGCTGCGTTTCCAAAAACGTGGACCACTGTGAACCCTGAATTATCCATTGGTAAGCTTGGGGTTTTTCGTGTAGAAAGGTCCGCATGAAATCCATTGGTTTACGTTTTGCCTTGTGGCTTTGTCTTGGTTTGATCGGGGTGAGTGGTTTGATTCCAACCTCAGTTTCTGGAGCCGAGAAGCCGAACATCGTTTTGATTATATCGGACGATCAGGCATGGACGGATTACGGGTTCATGGGGCATGACTTGATTCAGACCCCACACTTGGACAAACTTGCCGAGCAGAGTGTGCTATTTCGACGTGGATATGTTCCAACTGCGCTTTGTCGTCCTTCCCTGATGACTTTGGCAACGGGGCAATATGCGCATTGGCACGGCGTCACGGGCAACGATCCATCGCCCAAATACGCCGAACGCAATTCCGATCTATACAAGGCACGCCGAGCGCAATTGATCTCCTATATTGAAAAGTTTGATACCTTGCCTGAGCTGTTGGGTGAACAGGGTTACCTCAGCCACCAGAGTGGCAAGTGGTGGGAAGGGAAATACAGTCATGGTGGGTTTACTCATGGGATGACCCGGGGATTTCCCGAGCCCGGAGGACGCCACGGAGATGATGGATTAAAGATTGGTCGTGAGGGATTGAAACCCATCCGGGATTTTGTCGGACATGCCGTGGAGGAAGAGAAACCGTTTTTCCTTTGGTATGCACCTTTTCTCCCGCACACACCCCACACGCCACCTGAACGACTTTTTAACAAATACAAAGACAAGGTGACTTCACCTCATGTGGCACGCTACTACGCCATGTGCGAATGGTTCGATGAAACCTGTGGTGAGCTGTTGGGGATCATTGACGAGAATGAAGTTCGTGACAATACACTCGTGATTTACGTTACGGACAACGGATGGATTCAAAATCCCGCACGTGGCGGATATGGGCCGCGATCCAAGCAGACGCCTTATGAAGGCGGAATCCGCACGCCGATTATGTTTAACTGGCCAAAAACACTGAAAGCGGCGGATCGTCCTGAATTGGTCAGCAGTATAGATCTGGTGCCGACCATCCTTGCCGCAGCCGGAGCGCGTCAGCCTCACGGATTGCCTGGATTGAATTTAATGTCCTCGCTTGGAAGCGGAGAAAAGATTCAGCGGAAGCGCATCTTTGGAGAAGGATTTGCACACGACATCGCGGACATTGAAAAACCCGAAGCGTCCTTGCTCTATCGCTGGACGATAGAAGGCCGATGGAAGTTGTTGTTGACCTATGACGGCGAAGTGAATCGTTACCAGACCACGCATCCACGCTCAGAGAAACGCCCCCAACTTTTTGACCTGATAGCCGATCCCACGGAGACCAACAACCTTGCCGGGCAACATCCCGAACTTGTCAAACGACTGGCCGGACACATTCAGAATTGGTATCCGATAACCGAACGAAAAACGCTCACCAAGTACGAGTAGGATTGATAGGCGCATGGCCTGATAGGGCTCCGCTGCCGCGGAGCTGCGAGCGCGTTGGGGTGTGCGATGGTCTGCTGCGTTGTGCGGACACGCCACCGGACGCGCAGTCCCGATAAAATCGGGACATCCCTACCGTAAATTCAACCTATCGACGACCGCTTGCTGGAAGGCTCGGCGTATTTCTGCTCCGTCTCCGCCGGGCATGCCTCGGCGTTGGACCAGTAAGACGTAGATGGTTTGATTAACCGGATCCGCCCAGCTGTGTGTGGCATAGGCTCCACCATGACCGAAGGTGCCTGGGTGAAGCATTTCCGTCACGCCTTGCGGATCTTTCACGACCTGAAAACCCAACCCCCAACTCATGCCCAAGGTGAAACCGGTTTTGATGTCTCCGGTTTGACTGGTGGTCAATTGTTCCACCGCATCTTCGGATAGAATGCGTTTGCCGCGATAGGTTCCCTTGTTCAACATCATCTGGTAAAACGCATACAAATCTTCCGCCGTTGAAAAGAGTCCGCCTGAAGGACGCACCGTCCGTTTTCGATCCCATAGGTTTCCTCTGACAAAATATAAATCGGTTGGCTGAAGCTCTCCTGTTGTTTTGTTCTTTTGATAGGAGACCGCCAGGCGTTTGACCTGTTTTTTGGATGGAAAGAATGTGGTCTGATGCATTCCCAATGGCAAAAAGATGTGTCGTTCCAGAAATTGAGGTAGCGACATGCCTGATACCACTTCCACCACGCGTCCAAGCGTGTTGATGCCCGAGTTGCTGTAACTCCATTTGCTGCCGGGTTCGAATCGCAGCGGTTGTTGAGAAACTTGAGCCACCACCTCGCCGAGGGTGGAGTGTGCGCGGGGTTCGGATATGTTCGGGACTCCGGCGGTGTGGGTGAGGAGATCTTTCAGGGTGATGGGGCGGGAAGGGCGTTTCAACACTCGCATGCCATCTTTTTCTTCATCCAGAAGCCAAAGACCGCTGAACTCCTCCAAATGTTCTTCGACCAAATCATCCACGTTCAGTTTGCCCTGATCCTGCAGTATCAAGACAGCGGCGCCAATCATCGGCTTGGTCATCGATGCGATCCAGAAGAGATCCTCTTTTTGCATGGAGCGCCCTGCTTCCAAGTCAGCCATGCCGTGCGATTCGAGGTGAGTAATCTTCCCGCTCTGTCCCACCAGGGTAACAGCTCCGGGAACGACCTTTTCTGTGAGGAAAGGCTGAATGGATTTTGAGATGACTTGATCCAAATTCTGTGCCGCTGCAGAGGAAAACAGGAACAGGATCGAAAGAATGGAAATGGAGCGGATATAGACTGATTGCATGCGCGGAGCTTAACCGGAAGAGCGACTTATCTCCAACAGATTTCAATGAATCAATCTGTTGCCTTCAATACCACCACAAATCCGCCTCCTTGAGCTAGTCGGATGGAGATTGATTCGGTGTTGGTTAATGATTTTGTTTTAGTAACCAGATGGTTTGGGTTTTTCTCCGAATCTTCAGTGTCGCGCCAGAGGGTTGTATTCCATTTTCCAGAGGGTAAGAAGTCGAGGCGTAAATTGATTTGGTGGGGTTGACCGCCGGACATGCCTCCGAGATACCAATCCTGGCCTTTACGCCGTGCGACCACGAGTAGTTCGCCGATTTCGGTTTTGAGTACTTTGGTTTCGTCCCACCAGGTGGGGACGGTTTGCAGGAAGTCAAAACCGGGTTGGCCTTCGTAGGCGGTGGGGTAATCGGCGATCATTGGGGTGGGATTGTCAAAACATACATACATGGCCAGCATGTGCCCGCGCGTGCCGAGGACGTGCGGCGCGATTTGGCGTGGTTTGAATTGATCGGGTGGCAATGATCGAAACCCGCCGAGGTGATAATCCATGGGGCCTGCGATCAAGCGGGTAAAAGCCATCCGGAGATTATGTTCGGGTGTGCAGCGGTCGCTCCATTTGAGATACTCCAGATTCAAAGCTCCTTCGTGGTTCATCAGGTTCGGGTAGGTGCGTTCCAGTCCGGTGGGTTTCCATACTCCGTGAAAATGGATCAGGATGTGATGGCGTGCGGCGGCTTTCAGGATTTCTTCGGTGTATTCAACGTGGTCCTGATCGTCGTGATCGATGAAGTCCACCATCATCCCGGACCATCCCATTTCTTCAAATGCAGCAAAGGCTTCTTCAACGCGCCCATGCAGGGCTGCTTGATGCACCCAGGTCCACAAGCGAACCCCTTTGGCCCGGGCATACTCCATGATCCGGGGCAGGTCAAACTCAGCACGCGGCCGGGTGATATCCGTGTCAGGACCCGGAGCGACGCCACGTTTTGTTTGATGATACCAGGGGGTGGTTGGCGATTCTGTGGACGTGATCGAGTGGATCGGAAGTCCGTTCCGTGCGCAGAAATCGATGTATTTTTTGTTGGTTTCAAATGATAGTGGAGAGGCTCCGGGCTTGCCGTCGTAAACATCTCCGTTCCACCAATGGAAGGTGAGCTTGTCCGGTTTGATCCAGGATGTGTCAGCGACGGCGGATGGTTCGTTCAGGCAGTAAAGTGTGTTGGATTCCAGCAGGTCACCCGGTTGATCGCCGATCAATACGACGCGCCATGGGGTTTTGAGCGGAAGTGTTGCTTCGACTTTGTTGCCGTCTGGCCGTGGGGTGAGTTTGGTGATCAATGCATCCTTTGATGCGGATCGCAACAATGCCATGCCGGCGTAGTTGCTCAGGGCTGCTTCCGTGATGGCCACGCTTTTTTTGTCCGGCCAGAACGCCGTCAGGGGAGTGTCCAATAATTGATTGGATGGAATGGCGTCGTATGGGACGACATCGACCTCGTGTTCGTGTGATGTTTTGTGATGCTCGAGGTATTGGACAAAGGCCGTCGGGTTGCCAGTAAGTCGGAAGGTGGTCGTTTCATCCGAAATGATCAACTTTTCCTGGTCCTGGTCCGATTTAACTTCGTAGCGTAGAGCGACTGCGTCCGAATAGCACCTGAAGACAACATCTACCTGAAGTGTTTCATTTGCCGCAAAAGCAAGCCGCAATTCGTTGAAGGTGTCATTCGCATGACTGGACTTTCCGAAGAGGACAGGGACGCGAGCATCCTGAGAACGTCTTGTTGAGTAAAGCCATTTGCCAGAAGACAAGAGGTCGCCATGTCCAATGGCAGAGAGATTGATTTCGGATTTCTCCAGCAAAAGTTTGTCCTGAAGTTTTACAGACCAGTGGAGGTTTTTTGATGTGCCTGGATGGGGGAGTGTTATTTCAGTATGGATTTTGCCGTCGGGTGAACCAAGGGAAAAAGATTCTTGAGCAAGCGGAATATTTCCAAGAACCAACAAGGTAAAAATGCAAAGCAAATATTTTGCAAATCGATGTAAAACTCGAATTATCTTCATGATTACCTGCTAATATAAGCAGGTAGTGAAGCTATCTGCCATCAAAAAGGTGCGCGGTTTGGTTGGAATCTTCTCCCAGTTTAACATTGGGGAAAGCTTTCATGGACAGGATCAGAGCCAGGGTGAAATCGTTGTTCTGGCCGCCGCGTGGGTTGCGGAAACGGAGGCTGAAGGCACTGGTGAAACTGCGGAAGTCGCGGTAGACCGTGTATGAGTGCTCTTCGAGTCTTCCGTCCGTCGCTTCATATTGGTGGTTGACCCTTGCACCCCAGTTTTCGTTCAGGCGGTAATAGGCTCTTGTGTAGAATGCATTGTTACCGGTGCCCCAGTAGGCGGGTTCGTCGCGGATGTAGATGTGGCCGATGCGAAAGCTCCAGACGTTGTTTGGCAGGAGAGTGATGCTCTGGTCGGCCACGCGGGTGTCCCCGTCCTCCAGGCTGTAACGGACTTGTGAGCCCATATTGATCCAGGAACGAGGGCGGAAATTCAGGTCCGATGTCATGTCCGCGAAATCTTCCTGGCCCGGGTTCGGATTCAATCGCCAGTCGGCGAAAACATTCCAGTCCAGAAGATTCTCCACCAGCCCTTCGGTGCCTCGTTTGGTTTGTAGCTGATGGCGCATCCCCATGCGCATCACGTTGCGCGTGTCGATGGCGTCGATGGCGTTGAACGCCGGAAAATCGATGGGCAACATCCGCAGGCTGGGTATTTCATAGTCGAACTGAGGCAGGCTCAGGGGACGGGCATTTGGTTCGGGAACGAAGACATAATTGATGGACGGTGTGATGATATGTCGCAGACCGTTCGCATCGAAAAAGCTGTTTTCGTATTGTGGATACACGCGGGACAGTTTGGTGGACATTTCGGCGCCGGTGTTCAAGACAAAACGTGTTTCATCCGTGAATGTGGTGCCCGTTCCCGAAGTTTCTGAGTAATACCCATAGCGCCCCCCGATTCGTGGTGTCAGGTTCAGCCATCCGAAATAGGTCTTTGGATAAAGAACCTGATGGAACGAATCCATACGTGCCGCTTCGAAGCTTGGCAGATTGCCGTATCTGAATTCGCGGGAAAAATAACCGACAGAGGTCTGGCTTTCGTAAAACAGGGGGGTGGCTCCGATTTGCTGGCGCAGTCCGGTGAACTTGATTTCCGGTAACCGTTCCACCCGGTTATGGAATGAATTCACCTGCGGCTGCGCCAGGATGGATAGTGCGAAATTTGACCATTGCTGGCTCAGTTCAACATAGGATCTGGGTTGGGTGTTTTGACGGTGAAAGGATTCGAAAAAGTCACGGTTCAACAGTGGATCGCTCATTTTCTGAATCGACACACGAGCGGTCAGGTTGGTTTTGAGGTTTGCCATGTGGAACCATCCCAATCGAAAGCGATCGTTGGTGACCTGATTGCCGCGAGGATCGATACCTGGTCTGCTATCGTCCAGATAGTAGGATTGAATTCTGCCAGTGCCGAACTCCGGACTCAGTTGATAATCCACATCCGCGCCCCCCGCCAATCCTCTCAAGGTGCGGTAATCCAGCTTGAAAGTCGTGGAGATGTCTTCGGTCATCTGCCAGTTGTATTCGTTCAACAGGTAGGCGCCATAACGGGAACGGTAACCGGGGGTGGTATTGAACTGACTTGTGCCGCCGTTCATGCTGCCGCTGATGTAGGGGAGGTAGAATACTGGAACCTTCCCGGCGTAAACGGTTGCGTTCTTGGCAACAAATCGTTCCTGATTGATGACTTCCAGAGAGCCTGTCTTGACCTTGATGGCTGGGTTTTCGTTGTCGTCCGTGGAAACAAATCCATTGCCGATACGATAACTGCCTGTTTCGGGATTCATTGAGAGTTCGGTGCCCGAAGCAATGAATGGAGATTGACCGGCTCGATAACTGCCGGAGCCCATTCTTCTGGTGGCGATGTTGTATTCGAGTCGTTCGCCCCTCCAGACAATGCCGTTTTGGTGCATGGTGACGTTGCCTTCCGCCAAGACTTCCTGAGTGTCCATGTCGATGGTCACACGGTCGGCTTGAATGGAACCGCCGCCCAGGGTGGGATCGGTCAGCTTGACCTTCACACCGCCATGAGCCACGGCGATGTTGATGTCGTAATTGATGGAAATGCTTCCATTGGCATCGATGGGTTCGATCTGCCAGTCAGCTTGTGAAATGTCGGCACTCCACGCCAGGCATCCCAGCAATAAATTGCTGAAAACGATAGCGGTGTTTTGAATCAATCGATTGATCATTTTGTGGCCCCATCCTGCCACGACCCCAGCCCGGTGCCAAGCGTTGATCCCGATGAATGGTGAATTTAGAATAGTGAATAGTGAATAGTGAATGGCGGGCGGCTCCGCTGCCGCGGAGCCGCGAGCGCGTTTTAGGTTGTGGGAGTGCCTGTTGCGTTGAGGGGGCACGTTGGTGGACGCGCGGCAGCGCGTCCCTGCCGGTGCTGGGCGCCTTGAATGAGGAATGTCTATAGATACCAACCTTTGCGGTATTCTTTGTGCAGCATGTCGCGGGCTTTGCCGGGGGTGCGGGTGTTGGCGGATTCGACAACGTATTCGATGGCCTCTCCGCTTCGGTAGGATACCGAGCCCAGAAGCACTGCTTCGGTCAGTGCTCCGCTATAATCAAAATTGCAGGTGGTTTTGCCGCCGTTGCGAATGGCTTCGGTCCATTCTTTGTGATGGCCGATGGAATTCGGAATGAACTCGTCCGGACGCTTGAAATCACGATAGGTTTCCTCGGGCAATAAAAGGTGTTTTCCGTAGTCGGATATGACCATTCCCTTTTCACCGATGAACAATACGGCGCTTCCGAAGTTGATCGGATTTCTTTCTGCGTCTTTCAGGGTTTTGGCGATGTCCGGTTTGCGGTTGCCATGCCATGTCAGATGCACGGGACCACGACCGTTCCGCGCCGGGTGTTTGTAATCGACTTCGAGCCAGGGCGGGGTGCTGATCAAATCGACATCGGGACCTTTGGATTCTATGTGTGTTGGCTGGCATAGATCCAGCGCCCAGTGGGCGAGGTCCATGTAGTGACATCCAAAATCACCCAGGCGACCGTTGCCATAATCCCAGAACCTGCGCCAGTTGAAAGGGTGCACGCCTTCGGTGAAGGGACGTTCGGGCGCGGGGCCGAGCCACAGGTCCCAGTCAAGGTTGGCGGGCGCCTGTGTGTTGGTGGTGAATCGTCCGTCCGAGTAGGAGTGTCCGATGCTGACCCAGACATGCACGCGTTCCACTTTGCCGATGGCGCCGGACTGGATCAGTTCGACGACACGACGATAATTGTTTCCGGCATGGATCTGTGTGCCCATTTGAGTAACGAGTTGTTTTTGTTTTGCCAGATCGGTCAGTACGCGTGCTTCATGGACCGTGTGGGTAAGGGGTTTCTCGCAATAGACGTGTTTGCCCATGCGGAGCGCCATGGCGGCGGCCGGAGCGTGGGTGTGATCGGGTGTGCCGACCAACACCGCGTCGATTTTATCCGCTTCCTTTTCCAGCATGACGCGGAAGTCACGGTATTTGCGTGCGTCGGGAAGTTTTTTTGCGGCAGCATCCAGCGTGTTGGAATCCACATCCGCCATGGCCACGATGGCTTCGTGAGAGGCTCCCGCCACGTTGGCGGCGGCGCGTCCCCCGGTGCCGATGGCGGCGATCTGGAGTTTGTCATTGGGGGATTGCGCTTTGGCAATCCACGGGAAATGCAGTGCGCCCGCACTGGCGCCTAACGCCAATGAAGACTGCTTCAAAAAGGACCGTCGTGATACGGTGGAACGGGAATTCATGACGGGATCATGCTCCCGAACCTCGAAAAACGAAAGCTTAAAAATACCATGAGAATCATGAGCGGGTGCAGTTCAAAAATTAGGAATTCATTGCCGGAGGGGTAAGCTCCGTCTTACACCCACTTCAAACCTCAGTGCTTTGGAATCCTTTTCAAGCTGCAATGGAAACGCCACAGTCATTCGATGAACGAGAGTCTCTCCGCGTTCCATTCCTTTTGCTCAGAAACGTTTTCAAGGGGAAAGTTTGGGGCGAGGTGGAACTCTCCCCTCCATTGTCTGAAAAATGAATTGCCCCATCATGAACGGGTGCCGCTCAAAACTTTAGTTCACCATAACGGGAGGGATGCTTGCCTGATTTTTCCGGGCGGCTTGGAGATGGGGAAAATTCAACGTTTCCCTGGCGTATCCAGAGCGGTAATGACTTACCTCATTCCAAGAGAGCGCTGGGATTTCTTAGAAGGTGGTGTCAACCAATTCTCTTGGCTTTCCGTTTTTGGGGCTTTCGAACTCGTTTTCCTGTTCGAAATGGAATTCTGAGTCGTCATGGTCGGAGAGTCCCAGGTCATCGGTTTCTTCGCTTGCATCCTCATCCACCATGTCTGCTTTTCCGCCTTCGACGACCATGCGCAGTTCTTGAACCGATTGTTTTACTTTTTCTGCCTGTGCGTGGAGATAGGACGCGGCGCCGTCGATTTCCCTGGCGTTGTGGGCGCTCCTTTGAGTTCCTTCATCCATTTCTGAAACAGCCTGGTTGATGTGGTCGACTCCACGGGATTGTTCACTGGAAGCGACGCGTATTTCAGAGACCAAATCATCCACTTTGCGGGTGAGTTCCCTGATGTTATCAAAAACGGTCGACACGCGTTTTCCGATTTCCACACCTCGTTCGCTTCGAACGATGGCGGTGTCGATGCGTTCGGAGGTTTGTTTCGCGGACTCGGCGCAACGTTGGGCCAGACCCCGGACTTCGTCCGCAACGACGGCGAATCCGGCTCCCGCTTCTCCGGCGCGAGCTGCTTCTACCGCGGCATTCAAAGCGAGGATGTTCGTTTGAAAGGCGATTTCATCAATGTCCTTGATGATCTCCTAGACTTCAGCACTGGAGGACCGGATTTCTTCAATGGCCGTTTCCAGGGCATGCATATCCTTGGAACCCGCTTCGGCAGCCTCATGAGTTTCCTTTGCCAGCGAGTTGGCCTGTTCTGTTGAATCAGTGTTTCGCTTGGCTACGCTGGTGATTTCTTCGAGGGATGCGCTGGTTTCTTCGAGAGATGCGGCCTGGTTGTTGGCGCTGCCTGCGAGGCGCTTGCTGGAGTCCGCTACCTGAGTGGAACCACTGGCCACGGAATTTCCTGTCTCGCATAATACTTCAATCACCGTTTTCAAGGGCCCGACTGTTGATTTGACGATCCAAATGCCGCCGATCAAGGAAAGTATCATACAGGAGCCCACGCCGAGCATCAAAGCCATGTTGGATTTCTGAATGACTCCTTCGACACCTGCCAGTTGTGTTTCAATCTCAGCACTGGCTTCCTGGTCAATAATGGTGAGTAGATCCAGTAGCTTGCCGGTTTCTTCGTTGTATACCAGGTTGATGGCGTGGAAGGTCTTGTACTTTTCCAGATAATCTTTGACCAGTTCGGCCTGGTGCTTGTGAAACTTCTGATATTGGGATGCGTAAGTGGTGTCTCCATCATCGCTTTCGTAGGTCATGTTGAAAGCACCGGACTCAATCATGCGATTGGCGGCTTCTTCCTGAATCATGGATGCCATGAAAAGCTGCGCTTCGCATTCTTCAAGGTTTCCGCCTGTTTCCATGCGTTGCAGAAAGTAGAGTTGTTGTTGCAGTCCGATCAAACTCTCCATCCCCCCGTCCGCAGCCGCCCATTTTTTGGCGATGCCTTCATTCCATGACAATTGTTTGTCCGGTTCATTCTCCAATCCTTCCACCACCGCATCCCCAATGGCTTCGATCATGTTGGAAAAGATGATGAAATCCTGTGAATGTTTGCCCAGTCGCTCTTTGATATCCAGGTAAGCTTCGTTGGCCTCTGACCAAGTGGACAAATGATTATTGTAGGATTTTAAAGTCGTTTCGAGTTCATCCATCCGAGCTTGATCCAGCAATCCGGCCTCTTTGACTTCCTGAAATGCCTGGTTTGCCAACTGGCCTGCCTTGCTTAGAGCCTCGCGGTTTTGCTCCGTTTCGTAACCCCGGCGCAATCCATCCGCAGCAATGATTTGCCCCTTGATCTCGATGATTCCTTCCATGGCGCCGTCAGCGGTTGTCCAAGCCTCTTTGGTGATGAATCCCAGGATCTCGCTCATGCGGTTCATGCCTGAGTATCCTGTTGCCCCGCAGACGATGATAAGTGCGCAGCAAACTCCAAATCCTGCGGTGATCTTTTTGCTAATGCTCCATTTCATGGTATTGCTTTGTTTGTTTCTCGTTTTTTCGTCGTTTTCTGCGCGATGGGGCTGTTCGTCGGCGTATTGGCTTTTTGAACTCAATCCAAGCAAAGCCACACCTAAAGTCTTACCCTTGTGGTTGTCATCGGAATGTCACCTTAGGTTCTTTAGAGAAAGTCTTTGCTCTCTTTGTAATGGACATGAGATCCCCAGGCTATGTCTCTCACTGAGGGAATCACTTGGATTCCACATCCGAATTGGTTTAGTCTGCCATTCCATGAACGCGAAATGGATGAAACGAATGTTCCTTTTATGCTTCTTGCTGAGTGCTTTGAGGCTAAACGGTGCGGGAAATCAACCGAATGTGCTGGTGATTCTGGTGGATGATCTGAAGCCCAATCTGGGGTGTTACGGCGATTCCCTGGCCAAAACTCCCCACATTGATCGATTGGCCGCCAGCGGCATGCGCTTTGAACGGGCCTATTGCAATCAATCGGTTTGTGCTCCGTCCCGCAACAATCTGTTATTGGGAAGCCGATCCACCTCGATCGGAATCTATGGGCTGGGGCGTCATTTTCGTGATGTGCTGCCCAACGCCGTGACCATGCCGCAATATTTCAGCAAAAACGGATGGAAATCGGCGTCCTTCGGAAAAGTGCTCCACACCGGTCATGGCAATCATGATGATCCTCATTCCTGGGATGTGCCCGCTTATCTGGATAAAGTGGTGGAATACCTGTTGCCGGAGAGCACAGAAGGAGGTCAGTTGACCCGTGAAGAAGCGTATTTCACCAATCAGAAACTTGATCGCATCGGATCCCTGCCCAAGGGTTATGCCTGGGAAAACGCCGATGTTGAAGACGAGGATTATGCGGATGGACGTATCGCGAAAAAAGTGATCGAACGTTTGCAGTTTCATCAGGGGCAGCCGGACCAGCCATTTTTCATCATGGCTGGTTTCGTCAAACCCCATCTGCCGTTCACCGCTCCTAAAAAGTATTGGGATATGCATGATCCAAATGCCTTCCCTTTGGCAGATGATCAGAAAGATCCGGAAGCTGCTCCGGGATTTGCGGGTAAACGAGGAGGGGAAATCGTGAATTACGCTCCATTGACCGTCGCTAATTTGAAGGAGACCTCCATGCAGCGTCAGTTGATTCATGGATATTACGCAGCCGCCAGTTTTGCTGATGCCCAGATAGGTAAAGTGCTCGATGCCCTGGATCAGTTAGGGCTTTCGGGCAATACCATCGTGGTTTTATGGGGGGATCATGGTTGGCATTTGGGGGATCATGGTTATTGGACCAAACACACCAACTACGAGCAGGCGAATCGTATTCCGATCATTTTCCGTGTTCCGGGCATAACCCAACCCGGCAGTGCAACTCACCAGCTTGCCGAGACGGTCGACATCTTTCCGACCTTGGCTGATTTGGCTGGCTTGAAGCGGCCGGGTGGCCCGCAACCGATAGACGGAACCAGTCTGGTGCCCGTCCTGAAGAATCCGCAAGCAACAGTGCGGGATCACGCGTACCATGCTTATCCACGTGGTCCGCGTATGGGGAGGGCGATCCGGACCCAGCGATATCGTTTGGTCGAATGGAAGCGTCCTGGCGGCGATCAAGGGGAAGCCGTTTATGAGGTGTATGACTATCAGGAAGACCCAGGGGAAACAAGAAACCTGGCAGCCTCACGACCTGAATTGCTGGAGCATCTCAAGACGATTTTGGCGCGTCATCCTGAAGCAAGGAAGCGTCAGTGAGTTTACCGTTCCCGGTTTTTTTGTGGAACCGCAGATGATCGCAGATTGACGCAGATTTTTCCGGCGGCAGATCAGGTGACTGATGCCAGCTTGGATTTGAAGAGGGTGCAGGCTTTTTGGGGGTCGCTTGCTTTCAGGATGTCGGATACCACGCAGATGCGTCGCGCTCCGGCTTCAAGGATTTGGTCTACGTTGCCGGCATGGATGCCTCCAATGGCAAACCAGGGTATGCGGATGTTTTCCGCTGCCCACCGGACATAATCCAGTGTGACCGGTGTGGCTGTCGGTTTGGTGGGAGTGGCGAACACGGGACCAATTGCGACATAGTCCGCTCCTGATTCAATGGCCCGTTGAGCTTGTGCCGGAGCATGTGTGCTGAGACCGGTCATCAGGTGCTTGGGGGCATCTTCAGGGTAAAGATCGCTTACCTGTGTATGCCCCTGATCAAAAAAATCCTCCTGTCCCAGATGAACAAAAGGGTGGGGCATCTGATAGGCGATATCCAAATGATCATTAATGATCAGGTGTACCCTTGCTGATTCGGTGATGGGATGAATTTTTTCTGCTGCAGCAAGAACGCTCTCGGGCGGGGCATCCTTCATGCGCAATTGGATCAGATCCGCTCCGCCATCACAGAGGGATTTAGCCAGATCCTGATAAGGGCGTGCGTTGCGATAAGCCTCATCGATGAAGGCGTATAAGCGACATTGATCGAGCGGTTTCATCGCGTGACGGGGCACACCCGGAAATGGGTGTCTACAGATTCAAGCTTACCATGGATCAGGCCTTGACCTCAATCAACTCCCGTCCACCGCCGCCTAGCAGGTTGGGGATGAAGTTGGTGGTGTAAACGCCTCTGCGAAAATCCGGGTCCTGCAAGATGGCCTGTTGGAAAGGGACAGTGGTTTTGATACCGGTGATCATGAACTCCGACAAGGCTCTGGACATGATGTTCATGGCGTCCCTGCGGTCTTTTCCGTAGGCAATCAACTTGCCGATCATGGAATCATAAAACGGAGGTATGGTGTAGCCGGCGTATACGTGTGAATCCCATCTGATACCACGGCCTCCGGGGACGTAGAGCATTTCGATGCGGCCGGGAGAAGGCCTGAAGTCTCCGAAAGGATCTTCGGCGTTGATACGGCATTCGATGGAATGACCGGTTAATTTGATATCCCCCTGCGAAATGCGAAGGGGTTCCCCCATGGCGATGAGAATCTGTTGCTGGAGCAAGTCAACACCGGTTACTTCCTCGGTGACCGGGTGTTCGACCTGGATGCGTTTGTTCATCTCAAGGAAGTAGAAGTTTCCTTTTTCATCGACCACAAACTCGACGGTTCCGGCGTTGGTGTATTTGGCGGTTTCGGCAATCTTGACCGCTGCGCGGCTCATTTTCTTGCGAAGATCCCGGAACAACTTGGTTTCCATGAAAGGAGAGGGGGTTTCTTCGATGAGCTTTTGGTGGCGGCGCTGGATGGAGCAATCACGTTCACCGAGGTGAATGACCTTGCCCTTGCCGTCACCAAGAATCTGGAATTCGATGTGACGGGGGTTTTCGATGAACTTTTCGATGTAAACCCCTGAATTTCCAAAAGATTTTTCCGCTTCGGCGCGTGCGGTGTGATAGCCCTTAACGAGTGAGATGTCGTTGTGGACAATCCGCATGCCCTTGCCTCCGCCTCCTGCGACGGCTTTGATCATGACGGGATAGCCAATTTTTTTGACCGTCTCCAACGCTTCCTGCTCGGAGTCGACAAGGCCGTCGGATCCCGGAGGTGGAAGCACGCCTGCTTTCTTTGCCAGCTCGCGACTCACTGCTTTGTCCTCCATGGCGTTCATCGCGGTTGGAGAAGGGCCTATGAAGCGAATGTTGCAGCTTTCGCAGATTTCGGCAAAATGAGCATTCTCCGATAAAAACCCGTAGCCGGGATGAATCGCGTCAACATCGGCGATTTCTGCGGCACTGATGATGCGGTCAATGCGAAGATAGCTTTCGGAGCTGGGGCCCCGGCCGATACAAATGGCTTCGTCCGCCATTTGCACATGCATGGAATTGTGGTCGGCCTCGGAGTAGACCGCCACCGTTTTGATGTTCAGTTCCTTGGCGGCTCTGATGATGCGAACAGCAATCTCCCCGCGGTTGGCAACCAGAATTTTCTCAAACATATCTAAGAAGACACATCGTTCTTCCGCTCTCTTCGCTCACTTCGAATGAAGATCCAAGAATCAGATCGGAACGGGATGCTGTATCAATTGGGTTTAATTTTGAATAGCGGTTGTCCAAATTCAACCGGCTTGGCGTTCTCGACCAGTATCTCGGAGATCACACCGCTCTTTTCAGCTTTGATTTCGTTCATGACCTTCATCGCTTCCACGATACAGACAACCGTATCGGGGGTCACCCGCGTGCCAACTTCAACATAAGGTGGCGAATCCGGCGAAGCGGAGGCATAAAAAGTGCCGATCATGGGAGATGCTATGTCCAGATCATTGGATGCTTTTTGTTGCGCTTCCGCAGCTGGCGCAGGCGGTGCGGCTGTAGCCTGAACTGCCGGCGCAGCCTGGGGAGCCGCCGCCGGAAGCACATGGGAAACCGGCGGAGCCAGATAATACGGACTTTCGTCGGACGATCCCGACTGATTCAGTCCACGCCGCAACTTGATCTTGAAATCATCTTTTTCCAGTTCGAATTCCGAGATGGAATTCTTTTTCATTATATCGACTATCGCTTTGATATCCTTTAAATCCACAATGGACTCCTGGTTAAAAAGTCACTTGGGAACAAGTCTTGACGGACGTGACCGTCTCATATGAAAAGAGCAGCAACCACATCCGTTGGTTCTGCTCCTTTACTTGTTCGCATTTCAGCCAACACATTAAAGTTACCTTGAGAATACGTCAAGTGGCGGATTTTCTGCAGATATGCTTGGGAGACAGGTCAAAAAAAATAGAAATCCATTTTCGTAGGGGTAAGCTCCGTCTTACTCCCACTTCAAACCTCAGAACATTGGAACCCATTTCAGGCTGCAATGGAATCGCCACAGACATTTGCCTAAGCTCGGTCTCCCCACGTTTCATCTCTTTTGCTTAGTAACGTTTTCAATGGAGAAGTTTGGGGCCCGACTTCTCGGGGCGCAGTTCAAAAAATAGAAACCCACAAACGGAGGGACAAGCTTTCCCGACGAGTCGGGATTCCCACTTCAAACCACAGAGCTTTGGAAATCTTATCAAGCTGCAATGGAAACACCACAGTCATTCGATGAACAATAGTCTCCCCGCGTTCCACTCCTTTTGCTCAGAAACGTTTACAAGGGGAAAGTTTGGGGTGAGGTGGAACTCTCCCCTCCATTGTGTAACAATTAAAAAGGCGCCCTCCTGATTCAAGGGCGCCTTCGCTTAAGTTGTTTGATGGATCGTCAGTCCGTTATCCGGCCTGCTGTCATGCTGAAACTTGTTCCAGCGCAGGCTCTTTATGCAGCGGGAAGATGACGGGGGCGTTTTGCTTGTCCATCATGCGTTTCAGCCGGTTGAGCGCGATGTTCTGTAACTGACGAATGCGTTCCCGGGTGACGCCAAATTCCTGCCCCACTTCCTCTAGTGTGCGTTCACGCTCTCCATCCAGCCCAAATCGATACCGGAGAATTTTGGATTCTCTGGGGTTGAGCTTGGATAAGAGCTGAGTCAGCAGATTCAGGGAAGTCTGGAGTTCCAGCTCTTCGTAAGGATGCTCTGCGTTCTCATCCGCCACCCGTTCTTCCAATCGTGTGGAATCATCATCGCCAACCGTATCATCCAGTGAAAGAGGGCGGGCTGAGGCACGACGCATCAAGGCCACGCGGCTTGGGGCCACTTCCAACTCCCTGGCGATTTCTTCATCCGTTGGTTCTCTTCCGAGTGCGTCATGCAGCCGATTGGTGACGTTGCGTAGTTTTGCGATCTTTTCCACCAAATGGATGGGGAGACGGATGGTCTTGGATTGATTGCTGAGGCTTCGCTTAATGGCCTGTTTGATCCACCAGGAGCTGTATGTGGAAAATTTGGCGCCCTTGGTCGGGTCAAATTTGTCGACCGCTTTCATCAGTCCGATATTTCCCTCGTTGATCAAGTCCAACAAGGGGAGTCCAAAACTTTCATAATCCCTGGCAATCTTGACCACGAGTCGCAGATTGGCTCGAATCATTCGGTCGCGGGCGGCTTTGTTACCCTTCTTGATCTCAGCAGCCAAGTCTATCTCGTCCTGAGGGGTCAGTAAGTTTTCTTCAGCTAT
>Ga0181580_10000181_pt1 | contig 42661 bp, 37 predicted proteins | sample 071ome_23_FD_132413 | JGI IMG/M metagenome (GOLD analysis project Ga0181580, IMG submission 132413) | Coastal salt marsh microbial communities from the Groves Creek Marsh, Skidaway Island, Georgia - 071403BT metaG (megahit assembly) | ecosystem: Environmental > Aquatic > Marine > Intertidal... | reverse complement strand
TGAGTAAATTTAAGTGAAGTTACTTTCACCCATCCTGTAGTGTCGCCGAATTTTACATTAGTCCACAGACCTTTTCTGCCCATGACCTCGACCTCAGTGTCATTCGATAATGACAAAACAGTTGCTGCGCTATTATTTGAGCTTTCAAGAAGATTTACAGTTTTTTTCACAATAGCCACATCTTGTGAAAAAGCATGAAGTGGCAATAGAAAAATCAAAGCCAAATAATTTTTCAATTTTTGCATTGATCTCTCATTGCATCGTCTACAGTAGTTTTTTCCAACGCTACCCATAAAACCTTTGACTCCAAATCCCAAAACTCACCTAAATAAGGTTGAATTCTGAAGTCGTTTATAAAAATGTTTCGATCTGAAATTTCACAGACGGTAGACTGTATTTTGAGAAAAGCTCTACCCAACAGCATTGTTCGATGAAAGGTTATTTGAGATTCGAGATTACCACGCCCCAGATCATCCAAAGCAACAACCTTGAAGACCACATAAGCATTGTCAGCCAAAATAACATTTTCCGTATCAGCTGTTGTGGTTTCTGCTAGATTGGCCTTAATGCTATCTTCTATTAGATCCAAATCTGGGTTGAAGGCCGCTCTCTCTGCTTTCAACCCTTGAGCTGGATTCGAATTCAAAATTTCATCTGAGCAGGATGCTATCCACGAACAAAATATCAAAAAAAAAATACCTAGAAATCATCTTTCACAGCCTGACTACTAAAAGATGAGGAATTTTCACTTTGAGCGGGTACATCTGTGGATGGTTCCTCCAGCAGTGTGTTTGCCTGAGCCTGCGTTGATGTTCTTTGCTCCACTACCTGATCGACACTTTCTCTTCCTTCGGCATAACCCTCAGCTAAGGCAGTTGGATCATTGCGTGTAGTCTCTGCTTCATCCCTCATGCCCTGAATCAAACCCTGTCTATATGACATCTCAGAATTGACTTCCTTCAAGGTCGCATATAGGTCGGCCATGACCTGTGGGGCATCGTGCGCCGCCTTAAGGTTAACGGCCGCTATTGAAACACGTGAAGGCGCATTGGTAATTGGTGAAGTCACAACACTTGACCTTGCTATGTTTATGTTTAACTTTAGATCCTTTACTATTTGTGTTTGTTCCTGCTGGAACTGCTCTGCAGTTACACTAGATCTTGATTGTTCAGCTGAAGATACAGATGCGTTTGCTATAGCGTGTGTGTAAACCTCTGCCTGTAATGCTAACGCAACCTGACCACTTGCAAGAGTGTTAGTGAAGTCTTGGATAGCACCTGAATTCCCTTTAGTGGCATCAGCTGAGCGAATAGAGTAGAACCAAGGTGTACCTTGGTCATCAATGTATCGATAGGAACCTAGTAACTGCGTAAGGTCTAATCCGTAAATATGGTCTTCAAAACTTTCATCGCCTTTTTCTAGCTCAATCTCCTCATTTAGGAGAACAGCTCTAGCTTCTTCGTGAAGCTTGGGAGTCCAGATCATCTTAACCATGACATACATACTCCTCTCTTCAGCGTCATAGCACTCTATATGTTTAACCATGGAAGCACCGTAAAGTGGCATCTGAGAGAGAGTCTCAACGGTTGTCTGTGACTTGGCTCTTTCCTTAGCTAGGTCAAGGTCTTTTTGTAGGTCTACTAACTGATTAGAGCTATTAAAAAATTCAATTCTTTTGTCATTTAATGAACGCTTGAGAGATTCGATTTTTTGTTTTTTCTCTTCAGTAGCGGTTTCGGGGTCATAAGATTCATCTAATTTTTTTATTACTGCATCAAAGAATGAGGCTGCTCGATCCTCGGTAGTTAATCCCATCAAGTTTTCATCGTTGGAAGAAGTCATAACGGCGTTTGTAAGTTGGGTATACTCCTCACCTAATATCTGAGTTTCAGCTAATAAGGTATTGAATCGATTTCTTAAATCTTGGGCTTGCCTATCAATCTTTTCATCAATACTCATTCCGTAAATCGGTGTGAAAGCGATCTGTTCAGCTGTAATTGTTGTGTTAATTGTTTTTATTATGTTTGCTTTTGCGTTAAGGATAGCCTTATTTACAGCTTCATTTTTTAACGTAAAAATATCAGAGCCAGATTCTAGGCCGGCGAAAGATCCGATACCATTTTGGACAATCCTGAGTTTTGGGTCAGACTTGACTCTCCAATTCGCATTTTCTATTTCAAACTTTTCCATTTCTAAATCAAGGTTTATTCCATTTTGACCACAAACTGATGGCGGAGCTAACTTTTGGTTGTTGGCATCATACTGAGAAGGTACGATTTCAACTGTATCTATTTCGGCCTCTACATAATATGAATCAGAAATGTCTCCAGTAGTAGAAAGAAATTCTAACTCCCTAACAGAACTATCCTCAGCCTCAAGAGTAGAAGCCTCTATTGCCTGAGATGCAGGTGTCTGAGATGCAGACTGTTCTGCCTCTGTGCAACCTGCTATTGATGCTATTAAAAGTGGTAATATTTTCTTATTCATCATTGAATTTCTCCTAGAATCTGTCTGAAATATCTTTTGACCTGCGAATTTTTCTTTCTCTAACACCACTAGGAATATCTGTTTGTTTTACCCTCACAATAACGTATCTCTTATCAATGAGACCTTCTGAAATTTGTGATGAACCTTCTGATATAGTACCGAAAGAAAGTTTAGGGGTGGATCTTTCAATCGTTAGGGCGCCAACTTTCCTTTCGCTCCAACCTATTGACTCTTTGGTATACGGATCACGAACAACTGCCCCCCTTTCATAGATATCGAATTTATCTCCGGGACTTATAAAATCTGACCCATAATTAATTGATGCTAATCCAAATTCATCAACATCTATGATGAGCATTGGATAAATAGCGTCTAATATCTTTTCTGACATTTTGTGCCCTACAATCTTGGCTATAACAGACTCTATTTGATTCTCCAGCTGACTCATGCGGTAACCATTAAAACTAGAGGAATCAAGATTAACCACCATAAAATCAGAAAATTTTATTTTCGAACTAAAAAGATCCACCACTCTGAAGTCAACACTTACCGAACCAATAGGCAGTCTCATAGGGTTGAAGTTTGGAAGGATTATTTCCTGATAAGTATAGTCCAAGTTTCGCAGATCAATCTCAACATACATGTCGGCACCCAAACCATGAAAAGCAAGAACCCTCTCAGCATTAGGAACTAGTGGGTTGTTAACAGTACGACTTAAAAGGGATTTTGCTTCCTCGGACTCGTTTATGGAAATGACATCAAATTTTCTTGAGCTCACCAAGGAATCTGAGAGGCTTGACAATAAGTTTTTTGATTCCCTCTCAAATGCGCTGTTTGAGATATTGATCAAGGATATCTTCAACCTACCATCGTCTCTAACAAGTTTAGCCACTTCGACGCTCACCTCTGCTATCCAAGACGCTTCACTTTCTTGTACTGTGGATAAGACTTCATATTTATTGACTAAACCATAGGTAGCTTGAGCAACATTAGATGCAAAAGCCTCGCTAGTAGAAGTCTTTCCGGCCTCACTTAAAAGTGCAGTCGATGCTTCTTGATACGCAGAAATCGTTTTACCATTTACGCGCCCAACCCCCTCAATGATTGCCCTTGATATTGCATCTTCGCTCGTTTCACCCGACATTTTGACTGTGACAGTCTCATACTTTAGTTGAGCGATTGCGACATTAGAAAACAGAAAGCCAACAACTATCGTCAACCAAACAAATGGTATAAATCTAGTAATCATTGGCTGCAGTTCTCTTTATTGGAAATCGAAATCATTTAAGCCTTCAACAGAATCTAAATTCATGTCGTTAGATTTTGCAAATGTCACTACCATTTGGGTAGACTCGGTCCAGCTAGAGAGAAGTGACGGCATTTGTGAGGCAACAAATGTACCTGTTTCAAGTTTTGCTTTTAATTTTCCAGCTCCCATAATCCCAGCATCTTTGATTTCTGTAAGAGATTGCTTACTCCAATCGGCGGCTGTTGTTGCAAGATCCTTCGCTTTTAACGTTCCTTGAATGTACGGGGGTATCGCTGTCATGTAGATCTCAGCCTTCTCTGCCTCAAGGGCCTCCTGAGCAGCTAATTTTTCATTTATTGCTGCACTTGCACTTGCTGAGACCTCTACAGTTCTCTCCAAACATTCCTTGGCACAATCGCCATTAAGGTCATCTATTACGAGCTGAAGAGCTTGTGCATCCTCACTATTACCTACAGCTTCCTGTAATCTAGATTGAGCAGTAATTACCAAAGTCATAGTTTCTTTGAACGTTAGAACCAGAGCCTCCTGGCTTTCTTCAGCAGAAACACTACTGCCAGATGCTGAATCTTCAGCTTCTGAATCACCATCACCCAAACCGCCAATTTTTTTGAGAGCGCCAAACTGTGCATAGGCGACGCTTGAACAGAATAAAAGAGAAACAAACATTAACTTATATATTTTCATTTTTAACTCCAGGTAATTAAACGAACTTACTAAAAAAATAATCAATAAAAATTTACTCTATTTAAACTGAGTAATAGCAGCCCTATTTTCACGCTACGATACCAAGCTTAAATATCCCATATTATCTTTTAAAAAATTTGTTTTTCGCGCAACTGTGCTGTTAGCTGCTCAACAACTGACTTTGAAGAACTAATTAGAGCATCACGTTCAGCCTCAACAGTGTCAGCTCCCTCTCCTCTTTCCTGGCTTGGCCCAACAGAGGCAACAACCTCAAAGAACAGGCCATCAAACTTGTAGACTTGAGCGTTAATACTCACCACTACAATAGAGTTATCGTTAGCATTTTTTGATGCTGCGCCAACGTCCAAAGTGGCGACCATAAATAGAACGTCAACTGGCAGACCGGATAAAACATCAAACGCCTGATTAAGTGTTTCTGGTGAAATTACATCTCCTGTTGCAAAATCATCACGAAAGTTTTCTATTGGCATTCCTCGTATTTGGGCGATTGGTGCGACTCTATATCCTTGCTCAGTGATTCCTTGATTAATTGCCGCATTAATATCGTCGTTACCAAAAATCATGTACTCACGTTCATCAGCTCGCTGCTCGGTACGACCTCCTGTAGTTACAACTGAGGTGTTGGTAGATTCACCGTAAGCTTCCATTGAGCCGTCATCATTCACTGTTGCGCCTTGAATAGAATTACTGAAATTCTCTTCTTCGCTTAATGTAGATCTTTTTTCATCAAATTGCGTCAGGTTACTCAGCTTTCTAGCTACAAACATTGCTGTCATTCGGGATCTCTCAGTTGCCTTTATGCTATCGAGAGCAAGCTTTCTGTCCCAGGCAGACTTATTTAACACTCCGCTAATTGCAACTCGTAAATTCTGTGTTTTCTCTTTGCAATCTATCAATACACCAAAGTTCAAAAGATAGCTGTCAATATCAGCGAGTATTTCCTGTTCTTTTTCCGCGAAAGAGTTAGCCACGGCAATGCTAGAAGAGGCTGAATATGATCTTAGAGCATTGATTTTTGCTTGTTCAACTGTGTTAGCTAGTGTTGCCTCATCCTTTCTACCTCGCACTGTGTTATCTTTCCTACACTTTCCATCCAAAAGTGCTGAGGATGATCCTGATACATTTACATCTTGACCAATAGCAAAGACCGGCAAAAATATTAAAATGCAGTTCATTAAGATTCGAATAAACATGATTTTCACTCCCTCTACCTCAAATTAGCCAAGACGCCATTTCGAATAAGTTCGAACTCTGATTTGACGTCTTTATCATTGTACTTGCCGGAAATGTGTTCTTTCACCCAGGATCTGTCATATTCATTAAACTGATTGATTACCCCGGCAATGAGGGCCGCGATACTTTCACTATGCCAGTAGCTCTCTTGAATCTGCATTTGCTTTGTAAAATTTTTGGGGATACCTAGCTGGAAAGACCTATCGAATAGTATCTCTTGGAAAATATTATTTTGAACTTTGACGTTCAAACCAGTGCCGAAGGTATATCTTTGTGCTGATTTACTTTCCTCTAGAAGCTTAGTAGCAAAACCTCTGTGAAGAAGTTCAATAGAGAAGGTTGGCTCTGGTATTTCTAATGACATGACCCCCGTTTCTCTGAATCGAAGTGCGACTTTTCTTCCGATAGTGTCTCCCTTGATAAATGGCAATACAGGCACACCTAGCTCTGTACTCAAAATTGAAGAAAAAGTAGACGCTAATTTTTGTGAATAATAATCAGGGTCGATGCTATGCTTGGAGAGATAATTTGATGCATTGTCAGAAAAAGACACACCTGTAACTTGGATTGAGAATGCGTAAGAATTTTTTATCTCGATATCCTCTAGAATCCGAAAAAATTCGTTTAAGAGTAGTGAGTTCTCAATGTTTCGATCTAAACCCAAAAAAACCGAGCTCGTAAAATCAATAAGCTCATCATCCGATGGGTAGTGATCAGAAATATCAGTTATTGCAAGCCTGATAGGTTGAGATGATAAAACAGATTGTTTCGATACGTCGTAAATCAATATGGGTGCGTCTAATGTGTACTTTAATGTGTACTCATTATCTGCAATTTTATTAATAACGAGTTCCTCACTCTCAAATGTTAGAGCAAGCGTTACGTCATTATTTGTCTTCAGGCTTGCAAGGCCAGTTGATACTATGTCTCCGTTTCCGAGAGTAAATCCTTCAATCTCGGAATATAGTCTAGAGAAGAATGGTTCTGTGAGTGAATTTCTCTCTTCAAACTTAGTGGAGAACAGTAGTGAATTTTGAGCAGAGACAGTAGTAGAGACAAAGCCAACACCTGCAAAATATATATTCGAAGCTTTTGCTAAGCTGCTTAGCAGGATGCAAGTTGTAAATAGAGTAACCCTCAACATACTTGTTTACTATAGTTTTTTCTTATAATTATGCTTACATTAACTTATCATCTTAATCCATAAAATATAGAAAAAACAATCAAATTTATTGTGTCACTGCTTGTGCAACTAAAATATATACGTAACCCTGCTGAGTTCAGCGTGTCAGGCTATGCTTGTTAAATTACCAAGCGAACACAAGCTTTTATAACCCTACATTTTTAGTATTATTTTTTGATTAATGAGAGTTTTGAAGCCCTGCGCTTAGATCTAAATTTATTGAACTGAAATTACGGCCCGCCTGGAACAATCTGAACACCATATAAATTGCCTTTGACGGATTCAAGCTTGACTGCTCAGATTATGCTGAGCTGCGATCGCGAGTTGATGGCTTGCTTGGGGATCGCACTGACGATGGAGAAGCCCCTAGAGCTGAAGATAGAGACGCCAGAAAACCCCTTTGTTGTATCTGGGCAGGTACAGTAACAGTGTAAAGCTGTGATGCCCCTCCCCCGTGCCTGTTTAGGTCCCCACCTTAGTCGATTACAGAATGACTCGGCAGGTTGTGGGTGGCTAGTGGAGGCTTACTGGAAGCAGGCAGGAAGAGACTTTAAGACCTGTTTTAGAGTGATACAGCGAGGTATTTACTAGTAGTTTATCTAGTAGTTTTTGAATATATAAATATATTTATATTAGTTATATCAATCATTTATATCATATGTCTTGGTCCGGCCTCCGGTACCAAATATCTTCTAAAAGACTGTTGAACTTTAGGTAATCAATTTTGCCGAGAGTTTACACGCAGCCAGCAGGGAGAGCGCAGCTCTCCTGAACCACATATGGCAAAAAGTTTACCCGCAGATTCCTCGAATTTCTCCACACAGAATAAAAAAAACACCTCGGATTAAGCTTTCCCCAAACCACGGCGATGCGGTAAAACGCGTGCCGGTTCAAGCCCGGCATCTGTTACAGAATATCTCCTAGAAAACTGTTGAATTACAGGCTAACCTCAATCCCAGAGTTTACACACAGCCGATAGGGAGAGCGCAGCTCTCCTGAATCACCAATACCAAAAAGCTTACCCCCGGGTGCTTTACAATCCGCCACGAAGCAAATATCTGAAATCGAAAGCCAAAGTTACTGGTCCTGATACCATGAAACCAATTAGGATAAGTTCATGAAAAAACTCTTTTGCCTGGTTACCTTACTCCTAGCCTCCGTCCTCCCCTCCGCCCATGCCCAGAACGAACTCGGCGAAGTCAGCTTTGCCATCCTGGCCCTGGATGTAGACGGGCCGAGCCGCCGTTTGCTGGAAAATGCCCTGGTGGAACGCCTGCACGAGAATGAGTACAAGGTTGCAGCCAGTTATCCGGTTATTCGCAGTGTCGATAACATCGAGACCAGCACCGTGCGTACCCGGCTGGCAGCTGCCGATTTTGATGCCGTGCTGGTCATTCGGCCCGTGGATATTGGCCGACGTGCCACCATCCAGTCAGTCCAGGAATTCCTGAACCCCGGAAATTACCAGACCATTGCCGAGTTCGTGGAAGACTACCGGGGGGCGAAGTTTGACTCCCGGGCCGTCATTCATGTGGTGGGTTTCATCCTGGACGACACCCGTTCCTTGCCCGTCTGGCAGGGAGTGATGTGGTTTGATGAGGATACTCATACCGTTCAGGAGAGTTTGAACAAGATTGTGGACCTGGTGGAATACAACCTGAATCATTATCGGCCGGCTATCAGGAGCCAGCTGGGCTTGCCGGCAATGGCTCCTGAAGCAACTGACTAGCCGTCAATTTAATCCATGTCGAGCTTGAACAGTTCTATGGCATTCTTGCGGCCGATCTGCAGGCGTTCCTCATCGCTGATGATCTGGGTGTTATCAAACCAGTCTGCGGCATCTTCCATGCGTTCAAACGGATAGTCGGCGCAAAAGTACAGCCGGTCCTTGCCCAGTTCTTCCAGCGCACAACGGAACGTGGAATCGTGGAAATTCCCTGAAGTGGTGACATGAAAATGTTCACGAAAATAATCACCCAGCGGACGCTTGCCACGATAGCCGCGAGTTGAAAACGCCATGCGCGCATCCATCCGCCACAGGTTGTAGGGAATGAATTCTCCCAGGTGACCGATAACCACTTTCAGGTGCTTCACATCCTCGAACAATCCCGAGCCACACAACCTGAGAGCATGGGTCCCGGTTTCCACGGTAAAGCCCCAGGGTGAAGATCGAAGCCAGGGTTGGTCCATGATGTTTTTTGACTGTGAGGGCAACCCCATACGCGGGTGCAGGTAGAAAGGTACATCAAGATCGGCCACCGTTTGCCAGAATTCACGAAACTGGGGATGGTCATAGTAAAGCGCGGTGTCCGGCGTGTCCTTCTGGGTGAAGCCATTGACCATGGCGCCCACAAAACCCAGCTCCTTCACGCAACGTTCCAGTTCGGCTGCTGCCGCTGCCGGGTCCTGCATGGGCAAAGCAGCCAATGCCCGGTAACGACCGGGATGACGTTCCACGGCAGCTGCCATGGCAGCATTGCCTTTATGGGCCACCTCGATGGCCTCATCGGTGTCCAGGATTGACTGCACCCCTGGTGCATTCAGTGACAATATGGCAAGTTCAATACCCGTGGCATCCATGTAACCCAGACGAATATCGTCCAGATCGAGTATCTCTTTGGTGAACTGGCTGAAATCGGAGGACTCACCGGCAAAATCGCGGGTTTCCTCGGTCGTTTCGGGAATGGCCATGTGTTCTTCGAAGGCAATCTTACCCTTCATAGCATGTAACTCCTGCTTTTGTTTAGTAACTGATTAAACGGTTGCTGCCTCTGATCGAGGACAGGTCAATGACAACCTACTTGCTCATGATGACGACCAGCTCCCGGTAATTACCCTGCATTTCCCAGGTACCGGTAAAGCCGACAGGCAGCACCAGCGCATCACCGGCCACAAATTCATGGGCAGTCCCATTGGGTTCAGTGAGAATCAGCTTTCCGCTGAGAACATAGACAAATTCGTCGATATCAGTAGGACGGGTGCGATGATTGGTGGTCGCCGGCGTGGACTCGAACATCGAAACACGTAATTCATCGCCCTCAAACAAGGTAGCAACACGCATATTCAACTCACCTGCTTCCAGGATATCGATATAGGCATCCGGAGGAACAGAAGTGAGATCAAGTCCAGCCATCTTGTCCCGGTCAAGCCTGACCGGTACTGAACTGTCCGCGGCATATATGCCGTGGGCTGACAAGCAGGCAAACAATACAACAAAGAAACGGATAATCGAGTTAGACATGGCTTTCCCCCAGGCTTGAAAAAACAAGCTGTTAATCAGATAAGGTTGTCGACAAAATTTTTGATGCTAGCGCTGGTGGCGTCATCAATAATGGTAAATTCCAGGCCAACTTCATATTCGTTTTTCTTGCTTTGAACGTACATGGCCTTGGCATACAGGTCTACCATATCACTTTTAAAGGGAGACAGGTTCACCCGCATCTTGATATCCGAAAACTGTTTGATTTCCTTGAGTGTATTAATCAGCATCCCGCCGTAGCTGATATCCACGACCTCGCCCTGGAAAATCTCTGGTGCAATGTGCTTGTTTTCAAGCATCTGAAAAGTTACTGGAATCCTGACAGGAATACGCAGGGCTTTCCGGTTTTCCCTGACCGGCAACTCCAGCCGCTCAGGGTCATTGATGGCCTTGAGCTCAAAAAAGCGTAAGGGCCCCTGCATACCCTTGGCATTGACCTCGTTGATCAGTCCGGTTTCGATGCTGCCACTGACAAAACTCCAGGTCTGTTCGGACAACAATATCTACCCTCTCAGTGTATGGGCCTCAATACGTGAGGCAATATTGACGTTGGCACCGATGACTGTGTACTCCCTGTAGATATCCGATCCCAGCACACTGGCCACAACTTCTCCTGTATTGATTCCAATACCCATGAACAGGTTGTCCAGGCCCAGTTCCCTGCCTTTGTAATTCACCTGGTCCATCGCAATCTGCATTTCGATGGCGCATCTCAGGACATTCAGTACGCTGCCCTGCACATCACTTTCACATTCAAAAAAAGCGATGATGGAATCCCCCATGAACTTGTCCACAACACCGCCATGCCGATCGATGATTTCCACTATGAAGCCGAAAAATTCGTTGAGCAACCTGATGATCTTTTCCAGTCCGGCCTTCTCGGCAATATAGGTAAACCCGCGCAGGTCAGCTATAAGAATACTGACGTTACGTTTGCCTTTAACATTGAGAGCAAACTCGTTGTTGTTGAAGACGTCTTCAAGGACCTGGCCAAAGTTGGCTTCTGTAAGGGATTCCGGGCCTTCACCCAGTAATTTAGAGAAACGTGACTTGATTTCTTTTTCAAGCTTTTGTTTGTTTAATACTTTCAATAGCTGAACCTGTGCAATACATTCTTGAATGAAGCGAAATAATCGTGCAAGTATACTTAACTCGCTGTGATTTAATCCATGTCGCAGTCAATCTGCGTTGATCACACCACAAATATTAACTTCAGGTCAGTTATCTATGAGCGAACAGGAAACTATCGTACTGGAAATTTTCACAGACTATGTCTGCCCCTGGTGCTATCTGGCCAGCGCCGTGGTGGAAAAAGTGGAGCAGACACATGATGTCGATGTGCATTGGTCGCCTTTCCCACTGCATCCGGATACCCCCGAAGAAGGTTTATTGCTTTCTTCATTCCTGGGACCGAATCTGGACGCCGTACATGAACGCCTGTACAGCCTGATGGATGAACTTGGGCTTGAACATTGCGACCGGACCAGGACCTATAACAGCCGCCTGGCGCAGGAACTGGGCATGTGGGCTGACAGCCTGAAAAACGGCAAGGCGCTGCACAAGGAGCTTTACCGAACCTATTTCGTACGTGATGAAAACCTGGCGCAGGTCCCTGTATTACTGGCTGCCGTCGAACGCGCGGGCCTGGACATGGATGCTGCCAGGGCAGTGTTGGAGCAAAGAAGCTATCGCGATGCCGTTGACCAGGCCTGGAGCCGTGCCCGCCAGATGCAGATCACCGGTGTACCGAGCTTCATCGCCGGCAATTACCTGACTACCGGGTTTCACCCGTACGAGGAACTGAGCAAGTTTATCGAGTATGTTGAGACCCAGAAGGCCAGGGCTTGAAACCGAGCCAAAAAGCATGAAAAGCATGGTTTTCCGGATTTTTATGTCTGGTGTTATACCGGAAAAATAGCGTTTCTTCGTAGGCCGGAAAAGCGTAGCGTCATCCGGCATGGCGACCAAAGGCCGCCTGGTTTTGGGTAAGATTAAAGTGAGGGCCTGGCTGCCCTGCGGGCACCTTGCCGGATGACGGCGCTTCGCGCCTCTTCCGGCCTACGATTCACCGTTCAAGTCCAACGTGTCGTTCCTTGTCCCTTACCCCTAGCGAGCGCTGGCGCTCCTGACACTCGCTTCCATCTGTTCACTGCTCCACTGCTGGCCCTCGGCAAAACGTAGACCGGAGTTGATATCCACCGAAGTATTTGCTGACAGGTTGCTGATGGTTCGTGACTGCCGGCCAATACTCGACCCGATGACGGCAACGAAATCCACGGTAACATCAGCCATATCAATACCTGTGGTGTTGGTTACCCGGGCATAGATTCGTCCATCGGTGCCGGCAAAAGTCTGGGCAGACAGGTAGGACTGCGGATTATCCTGGACATCCAGGCGCGTGAAGTTCTCGGTGGCTTCCCGAGCCACCTGCCCCTGGGCCTGTGCCGCCTCCCGAAAGTACTGCTTGGCTATTTCCCGGTCATTTTGCGCCAGGGCCACTTTACCCAGTTCATTCATGGCCACTGCTGTCGGCAGCAGATTCGCACTGTGCTCCAGGTCCTCTCTTGCCCGGGCACGATCACCAAGACGGGACCAGGCAACACCCCGGCCCAGGTAGTAATCGTAGTATTTGTCATGGTCGGCAATGGCATCATCATAGGCATCTATGGCTTCACGGTAGTCCTGCTGATACAGGAGGATATCGCCCTTGAGGCCGGAAAACCGGGCTTCCTCGGGCACCATGTCGATAGCCGCATCAAGATTCAGCAAGGCCAGGTCAAAATCCTCATCAGCAACAGCACGCTGGGCTTCATCAAACAAGGCGTATGCTTCCTCATTTTCCTCCAGGAAAGCCATGGCCTGCTGGTATCGTACTTCACCGGTTTCCAGGTCCCTGCCCTGGATTTGTGGCTGCAATTCATCGACCAGGGCCTGGTTATTGGCAACTCTTTCCTCGGATGGCGGATGACTGGCAAACAGGCCTTCTATCCAGCCGGGATTACGGCCCTCAGAGAGGCGTACAAAGGTACGCTGCAGGCTGACAGCCGCACGGGGATCGTAACCTGCACGCAGCATGTACTGGATGCCGTAATAATCGGCTTCCCGCTCCGCTTCGCGCCCATAGGACTGGGTGATCAACTGGGCCCCGAGTTGCGAGGCACCGACAATATAGTCGGCATAATCATTGTCACTGGCCGCAATGGCACTGGCTACCAGTGCGCCCTGCAACAAGGTACCGCGGGTAATGGCCTGGGCACCATGGCGTGCCGCGGCATGCACGACTTCATGACCAAGCACTGCAGCCAGTTCCGCTTCGTTATTGAGCTCTGTTAACAAACCGCGATTGACCGCAATCTTGCCCCCGGGCAAGGCCCAGGCATTGGGTACGGAGTTGTTGAGCACGACAAACTCGTAGTCCAGGGGACGATCACTGACAGCAGCAATTCGCTGGCCCACAGTACTGACATACTCGGTTAACACCGGGTCAACCACGAACTCGCCCCCCTGGCTTTGTTGCGACGATTCATATTGCTCGGCGCCTATCGCTCTTTCCTGGGATTCGGAAACCAGTGAGATTTCATTGCGGCCGGTTACCGGATTGACCGCGCAGGAAGTCAGTACTGCTGAAACAAGCAGGACAAGCCCGGTGTAGAGATTTTTGAGAGTCATTGGAGCACTCCTTTGACTGAATCCTTTTGACACATGGAATTTCTCATTCTCAAGCCTATTGGGGACCGGCTGAATCCGCCCTTAATTCCAGTGGCACTGGCAATGACCTGTTCTATCAATGACATGTACCTAACCAGTGAAGTAGCGAATCAGCAGCCAGAATCCGGCAATCGCCGTGAAAGTCAGCACAATCCTGTTGAACCAGAGCTGGGACACCCACTGCAGGAAGAGGCGGCCACCGATCGCACCTACCAGCACCAACGGGGCCGTCAACAGGACGGAGCCATAATACTGAGGCTGGAAGACCCCCTGCCCTATAAAGATGGGGATCTTTGAGACATTTACAAACAGGAAAAAAATGGCACCGGTACCCACAAAACTGAGCTTGTCGAGCTTGAGCAGTAAAAAATAGAGAGAAAGAATGGGGCCTGCGGCGTTTCCAATGGTGGTAGCAAAACCAGCCAGGATGCCCGATCCAGAGCGAACACTCACAGGATGGGCCAGCGCCCAGGCATTAAGGCGCGGCCTGAAAGGCTCCATGGAGACCAGGATGATAACCAGCAGGCCAAGGGCAAGTCCCATGTTGTCATTGTCCAGGAAAGACAGGGAGAAACCACCCAACAGGATGCCCGCCAGAACGGGCAGTAGCATCTTGCTGAGCTCCTGCCAGTGGGCGCGCCGCCAGTACAGGCTCACCGCTACCATGTCGCCCACCAGCAGATATAGCAGAGTGATCCCCAGGGCATCGCGAGGTGGAAACACCAATGCTACGGAAACGGTGAGCAGGGTACCCAGGGAGGGAATCCCGGCCTTGATAAACCCGGTGAACAGGGCCACCGGGCACAGCCATAGCAACGATTCGAGTGGCAGCAGTGTCAAAATAACGGCCGCTTACTGCAACTGCTCGGGAATACAACCAAACGGTTCGATCGACAACGTCGACGGCCGGTATTCGCGCGTGTAGGTAGGAAAATCCCTGTTGAAAAAGACCGGATCGTAATGATCCATGGACATGATGAGACGATTGCGCTCCCGGTCCAGGGAAAGCCTTTCGACGGTTCTCAGTGCATCCGAATGCAGCAGACCCCGCATGGGTTCGCCCTCGACGGTAACAAACTGGTTGAGTACCCCTTCCGTGAAATGCGTGGTTTCAATCACCAGCGTATCACCTTCAAAGTGACCAACCGAGTAGCCGAGAATGGAAGGCTCCGTATCCGCCGGTGCTGCCGCCTGGTCCATATGGACAAGCCGTGTTGCATCCATCCATTCATGCCTGATCAGGACATTGTCACCTTCCATCGTAATCGCCAGGGGTGTTCCGGGTGCTCCCCAGGCGCGGCGGATGGCAACAGGTTCGCAACGATAGGTGGGGTCATCAGTGAACGGATTATATTGCTCCACTGCTGCGCGCCCGGTTTCTGTGAGGAAATCCATCATGAATTGTGGGCCGCTGGTGGCAAAGCCGCCGGGAACCAGCATCCAGTGACCAAAAATGGAGTCACGCTGCTCCTCGACATTCTGCTGCTGGCCTCGGGGACCATTGACACTCAGTTCCCGGCCATCTTCCAGGTACACCATGTCAAAAAAACACATGGTCGGATCACGCCGGTGCCGGGAGCCGGTAATACCGATCTGCTTTCCTGGTTCGAGCATATCCGGCGTTATACCGTTGCGAGACAGTTGGGTAAAGCCATGGGACTCACAGCGCCACTCGGTGACACGGCCATCGGCATCTTCGGCCCGTATGTTCAGGTAGGCATGGGGATTGCGCTTTTCGTACTCGATAATAGTACCCATGATGCTGACCGGTTTGTCCGCATCAAAATGCGGTGCAAAACTGTGATGGGCACTGGCAAGCCATGGAAGTGTCACTAACAACGCTGATATACCAGCAGTGACGAGCTGTTTATTCATTGTTTCCCCCTGGATGAAATAAAACCGGTTGAGATGAGCTTTTACTGCCTGGCGTAGCAACTCTCACTGTAATGTCCGGAAAGCCATTATAACCGAACAATAAAAAGGCGCCCCGGACTATCCCGTGGGCGCCTTCAATAACTTCAGCCTGGCTCAGTGATTACTGGGCGTTGGCATAGCGGCCAACATAAGCGGCCTTGGCAATAACATGGCCCTGCAGGGCTTCTTCCAGTTCTTCACGGCTGGAACCTTCAGGCAAGTTCAGTGTGTCGTCCAGTGCATAAAACTCGAACACGTAATGGTGATAACGGTCAGCATACGGGGCACCCGAGCCCATGTAGTTGGCCTGGCCACGAATGTTGTTACCCTGCACACTGCCGGATGGCAACCTGCCTTCGGGAATATCCCTGGAAGTGATATTCCAGGCAATCCAGTGAGTCACGTCACCAGTACCACCACCGATGGATACTTCGATATCGTGAAAAATAATCGCAAAACTGGCAGTGAGTTCCGGCGCGCCGGTAATGCTGAAGCCTGGCTGCACATTGTCACCGTGTGAGGTGTACTTGATCGGGATAATGCCGCCGTCTTCAAAAGCGGTGCTGGTCACCTGCATGTTTGGCAGGTTGAATCCCTGGGCAAACGCCTGCCCTGACATGAAAAGGGTCAGTGCAAGAATGGAAAAACAAATTCTGGTCAGTCTGGTATGCATAAAATACTCCTAGTGATGAATACGCAATCGGGTAAATTCAACCGGGTCGCAGATGGTACAACGTCATCAATAAAGTCGCTAATAGAAATGACGCGCAATGTCCGCAGTTGCCTTTATCCGCAGAGCTACTCCGTAGGACTGCATTTGCAAAAATTAGTTCCTCGAAGACCCGTGAAGTGGCGCTCAATCTGGTCTCTGCGGCGGGCTTTGTGTTTTAATCCAGCGACCGATTCCTAGCTTACCTGTAACCCGACATGACCGTTCGCCAGACCTTTATAACCGGCAGCATCGCTGTCCCCATCATCCTCCTGCTGCTTGTCCAGGTATGGCCGGTATTGCAGTGGCTCTGGCTCATTGTCATACCACTGATCCTGGTGGGCATTTACGACATGGTGCAAAAACGCAAAACTGTGTTGCGCATCTACCCGGTCATCGGGCATATCCGTTACCTGTTCGAGTATATTCGACCGGAAATACAGCAATATTTTGTGGAATCCGACCTCAACGGTCGCCCGGTACCCCGGGAGTTTCGCAGCCTGGTCTACCAGCGTGCCAAGAAACAGGAAGACACCCGCCCTTTTGGTACCATCATCGACCTTTATCAGAATGGTTACGAATGGCTCAACCATGCCATGGTGCCCTCCCACCTGGAACCGGACAGCCTGCGACAGGTCTTTGGTGAGGCTAATTGCAGCAAACCCTATTCCGTCTCTCCCCTGAATATTTCGGCCATGAGTTTCGGTTCGTTGAGCAAGCACGCCATCCTGGCACTCAATCGTGGCGCCAAATTGGGCAATTTCTTTCACAATACAGGTGAAGGTGGCCTGACCGAATACCACCGCAAATTCGGTGGCGACCTGGTCTGGCAGATCGGTACAGGGTATTTCGGCTGCCGTGATGATCTCGGCCGCTTTGAGCCTGAACGCTTTACCCAGAAAGCGGTTGAAGACCAGGTGAAAATGATCGAAATCAAGATTTCCCAGGGAGCCAAGCCCGGTCATGGCGGCATTCTGCCCGCGGCCAAGGTGACCCCGGAGATTGCAGATATCCGTGGTGTGCCCCTGGGCAAGGATGTGATTTCTCCCCCTTACCACTCGGCTTTCAGCAGTCCTGAAGAATTGCTGCAATTTATTGTGCGCTTGCGTGAGCTTTCCGATGGCAAACCCGTTGGATTCAAATTATGCCTGGGTCGCAAAAGTGAGTTTTTCGGCATATGCAGGGCCATGCATGAAACCGGCATTACCCCCGACTTTATCACCGTGGATGGCGGTGAAGGCGGCACCGGGGCAGCGCAAATCGAGATGACCAACTCCGTGGGCACGCCGCTGCGTGAGGGCCTGCACTTCATCAATAACGCCTTGCGTGGTGTGGGACTGCGCGACCGCATCAAGATCGTGGCTGCCGGCAAAATGTTTTCCGCCTTCCACATGCTCAGGCTCGGCGCTCTCGGTGCCGATACGGTCAATTCGGCACGCGGCATGATGTTTGCCCTGGGCTGCATCCAGGCTCGCCATTGCAATACCGACCAGTGCCCGTCAGGTGTCGCCACCCAGAATCCTGCCCGCTACAAGCAACTGGATGTCACGGACAAGGGTGTACGTGTATTCAATTACCACCAGGCCATGTTGAAATCCATGTCCGAACTGCTGGGCCAACTGGGTGTGAATTCATTGTCAGAGGTGAAACCGGAACATATCAATCGCCGCATCAATCACAGCAAGGTCACTACCTACGAGAGTATTTACCCGGAATACGAAAAAGGCTTCCTGTTCAGTGATGCCACCATTCCCGATGCCTGGCAAAAGGCGTGGGACTCTTCATCGAGTACACATTGGTAAGAGCAGGGAGAGGATGATTTTTTCGTCAACTTCGTGTTTTCGTAGGTCGGCATAGCGAAGCGTTTGCCGACAAAGAAAATTTAACAAGAGCTAAATCCTCTCGTCGGCAAACGACGCTTTGCGTCTATGCCGACCTACGACACCCCGGATATTCGCTAAAGCCAAACGAGTCGTTCCTTGCTCCTGAAACCCGGCAAAGCCGGGTCTTATTCCGCGACCCTGAGCGCCACCAGTTCCCCGATATGCCCCGTGTCACCGATCGGCACGACAATATACTGCACGCCATCGATCTGGTAGGTCATGGGCAGGCCGGTTTGCTTGGCCGGTAATTCAAATTCGGCAATGATCTCACCGGTAGCCTTGTCATGGGCACGGAACATCGGGCCGCCACCAGTCTGTCCGCCGTAAAGCCCGGCACCTTCACCGGCAAACAGCAGTGACCTGGTGACCAGCAGACCGCCGCGATCGCCGTGTCCGGTGCGTTCCGGAATATCAACGCCGCGCAGGCGTGGATGCTCGAGAATCTCTTCCGGCGTATCGGCATTGGCCATCATCCATTCATGCTCACCTTCATTCATGTCAATGGCCGTGATGCGGCCATAAGGCGGCTTGATCAGCGGCAAACCAAAAGGTCCCTCAAGGCGAATGCCTCGTCCCATGGCATAGTCAAAGTCACTGTCCTGGAAGAAGGAATCCTCGGTCAGGCCAACGCTCATGGGATGGGAGGTTGATGGCACGTACAACATGTTCGTTTCCGGATCAAAAGCCACACCCTGCCAGTTGGCACCACCCCCGTAACCGGGCATGAAAATGGTGCCGCCATTGGACTCAGTAATGAGGGAAGGCGGTGTATACAGTGGTCCATAGGTGAATTGTTCGACGATACGCAGGGCTTCTTCCTTGATCTCCGGTGTCCAGTCGAGCAGGTCATCTTCCGTCAGGCCCTGGCGTTCAAAAGGCGCGGGCTTGGTTGGAATCGGTTGCGTGGGCGATAACTGCTCGCCAGGGACACTGGATTGCGGTACTGCCCGTTCCTCGATAGGCCACACGGGTTCACCGGTCACCCGGTTCAGGGTATAGACCATGCCCTGCTTGGTGACCTGGATAGCCGCCGGAATGGTTTCACCATCGACTTCAAGTTCTGCCAGTACAGGTGCCGTCGGGGGATCGTAATCCCAGACATCGTGATGAATAAACTGGAAATGCCAGATGCGCTCACCGGTTCTGGCATCCAGCGCCACCAGGGACTGGCTGAACAGGTTATCGCCAGGACGGTGACCGCCATACATGTCACCTGTGGCCGCCTCTACCGGCACATAGACGATGCCGCGTTCCTGGTCAGCGGACATGGTGGCCCAGGAACCGGCATTGCCGGTAAATTCATTACTGTTGTTGCGCCAGGTTTCCGTACCGAACTCGCCTTCCTGGGGAATGGTGTGAAAGATCCACAACATTTCGCCTGTGCGAATATCATAACCGCGGATATTACCGGCAGGTCCCCGCATGGACCGTGGCGAGCCACCCGACGGAAAGGCTGCACCGATAACAACGACACCATCGACTATCACAGGTGGCGCGGTCAGGCCGGAGGGAATGCTTTCAATATCAATATCGAAACGATCTTCCTGACCAACACGCAGGTCAACAATACCGTTTTCACCAAAGGCCGGATCCGGTTTGCCTGTCGCGGTGTCCAGGGAGATCAGGTAATAACCGGGCGTGACCGTAATAATGCGGGACTCGCCATTCTCATTACGCCAGTAGGAGACGCCGCGACCGGAATTGACACGGGGACCGCGCCTGGCACCTTCGTCATAACGGAACATCCACAGGTTCTCGCCGGTCACCGGGTCGATTGCCACGACATCACGGCGACGACCGGCTGTGGCATAAAGGACACCATCGGCCATGATTGGCGTGGATTCGTAATTGAATTCGGGGTTCGGTCCATAGTTCTGGGTAGTCCAGCGCCAGGCGATTTCCAGGTTCTGGACATTGTCCTTGTTGATCTGGTCCAGGGGGGCGTAACGGGTGGCATGCGTATCATTGTGATAACCCAGCCATTCGTATTCGATCACCCGCTGGGCCGAAGAGGCACCGGCAAGCAATGACGCCACGCGAACAGGTTCTTCTGTCGGTTGCATGTTGATGGCAACCAGGTCACCGGCATTGCCGGACAGCGCTTCTTCCCCGGCAGGCAAACCATTTTGCTGCAGCATGAAGGCCACCAGGTCCGCATATTGTTCCGGGCTGAAACCGTTAGGGTTGTTCACCGGCATGGTGGATGCCGTTATCTGGTAGAAGGCCGCCAGTGACTGGTCCTGCCACTGTTGCCAGAAGGCACCGCCGACCAGTGCCGGACCGGCTTCACCGCCAGACAGGGTAATACCGTGACATTCAACACAGGAACGCAAATAAAGTGCACCACCGGCAACAGCCTGCTCCTCGGTAAAGACACCGTCGCGCGTTGATTGCGCAGACGCCATCAAGGAAACCAGTGACAGCAGGGTTGCTGTTGCCAGTTGCTTGAAAAGATTGCCAGTGAAAAGGTCACTGATCAGTGACCGGGTGGAATTTTGCGCGGAAGAATGCAGCATCGCTATCCCCTTAATTAATTTAAAAACAATTATGTTCTTATGATTTAATCGAAGGATAGTGCTGGACTGCCTGATTTTAGTCAACAGTCCCAAAATGAAACTAATAAGAAAATTACCCCCGCCGGAGGACTACCATGCGCCTGCTGAAAATCCTGATCCTGGGTGTGCTGCCTGCCACTGTTTTGGCACAGGCACCGAATCCACCCGAACCGGTCGCCGCTTTTCCGGGCCAGACCGATGCGTCCCCCCCCGCGACGCCGTCAACAGGGTTTCGCATCGAAACGGTGGCTGATGACCTGGCCGGTCCCTGGGCAATGGCTTTCCTGCCCAACGGCCATATCCTGTATACCCAGGGCAATGCCGGCACCATGCGTACCATTTCTCCTGAAGGCGAAGTATCAGACCCCATAGCCGGTGTACCGCCTGTCAAACGGGTCGCCGCTGAAGGCCTGCACGATGTCGTGCTCGACCCCGACTTTGCCAGCAACCGCTATATCTATTTTACCTACCTGGCGCCGCCCAAAGGCGAGGAAGCGGCATTGTGGCCGGTCACCCACTGGTACGAGGATGTCTGGAACCTGTCGCTGGCTGAAAGACGTGTGCTTGACCTGGGCACAGAGCGCATTTCACGTGCCCGCCTCAGTGAAGACATGCGCCGGCTGGAAGATGTTGAAGTACTGGCAGAGACGCGCACGGAAAGACGCCTGGTCTTTGCACCCGATGGCACCCTCTTTGGCATTGGCGCAGATGCTTTTCGCTTCTATGACTCCGAGCTGGACACGGTTGAAGGCCGTGACTTTCTCGATGAGCCGGATATCCCGCGCAACTTCAGCGGCCGTGTCGTGCGCATCAACAAGGACGGCTCCATTCCAGCCGACAACCCCTGGCTGCACCGGGCCACCGTGAGCCGGGAAACCTACGCCCATGGCCTGAAAGATCCCGAAGGCGGAGCCATACATCCGGAAACGGGCGAACTCTGGGTCATTGACCACGGTCCCCAGGGCGGTGATGAAGTCAATATCATCAAGCCCGGTGCCGATTATGGCTGGCCCAACTATTCCTATGGCGTGCAATACGATGTCCGCCAGTTCGACGGACGTGTCAATGTCCCGGTGGGCACCGGGCTTACCCGCGGTCCCGGTATGACCGAACCCATTTATTACTGGGTACCCTCCATTGCGCCCGGCGGCATGGCTTTTTATACCGGCGACGCCTTTCCCCAATGGCAGGGCAACCTGTTTATCGGCGCCATGGCCGGCCAGGCCCTGGTCAGGCTGGTGCTGGACGGCAACCGGGTGGTTGCCGAAGAAAGACTGCTGGATGATATGGGACAGCGCATTCGGGATGTGCGAAACGGCCCGGACGGTGCGCTGTATCTGTTTGCCGGCAACAGCTTGCTGAAACTGACACCCGACCGATAAAGACTTTAAAAGACAACAGGAATCAAGAAATGACAAATTACGTTCTCGTCCATGGTGCCTGGGGCGGCGGCCAGAGTTACAACAAGACCGCAGCGGACCTCAAGGCCGCCGGACATGCCGTACTGGTAGCAACACAGCCCGGCATCGGGGTCAGGCAAGCAGAACTGCACGGCGGTATCACCCTGACTGATCATGTCAACGCCGTGCAGGAGCAAATCGGGGAAGCCGGCTTTGAGCGTTTCATTCTTGTCGGCCATTCCTATGGTGGCATGATCATCACCGCTCTGGCTGCCAGGATGGCTTCCAGCATTGATGCCATCTGTTATATCGATGCCTTCCTGCCGGAACATGACCAGTCCCTGTGGGATATCACCGGTGAGTTTGAACACAACTGGTATATTGACAGCCAGAAGCATACACCGGGCCTGGTGGCCCCAATTGGCGGTATCGATTTCGAGGAGAAGCCTGGACTGATCGGCAGGCATCCCCTGTTGACCTTGCTGGAAGCGGTGCAACTTACCGGTGAGGAAAACAGCATTCCACGCAAGGCCTATGTTTTTGCCACTGGTTGGGAACCTACCCCCTTTACCCGCTTTGCCGAAAGAACCAGGGCAGATCCTGACTGGGAATATCACGAGGCCGACGCCAGTCACATGGTGATGGAAGAGCGGCCCGAGCAGACCCTGGAAATACTGCTGGGACTGGCTCCAGCCTGAAACAACTGATTTTATTCATGACTGATTCAACTTTGATGGACATCACAAGGAGTACTATTCGATGACAATCTCGCTAGCCAGAAAAACCTTTCCCCTGCTGCTGTGCCTGTTACCTGTTCACCTTGGCGCACAGGAATTCACTGCAGGTGAACCACTGGGTTCGGTCAATGAGTCCGGCACCCCGATGACCATGTCCGATAACGTCAAGGTCTTTGGCAGTTTTCATTTCACTGAAAGCTGTACTTTTGATCCCGACAAAAACCTGGTCCTGGCAATGAATGCCGGCAACCGGGGTGAAGGTGCCGCACCGGACGGCTTTGTTTCACTGATCAATCCCGATGGCAGCGTCCATACCGCGAAGTGGATAGGGGCTACCCGGGATGGTCTCGAGCTGGCCGATCCACTGGGCAGCGCCATCAGCAATGGCATCCTCTATACCGTGGATTCAGGCTTCCTGCGTTCCTTTGACCTGGCCACCGGTCGTCCCCTGGCCAATGTTGCCGTACCCGGAGCTACCATTCTCAATGGCATTGGTGTGACCGCAGACGGTACCGCCTATATCTCTAATTCCCGTGATCCGGAAGTGATCTACAAGGTTACACCTGATGGAGAGAGTTCCGTATTTGCTTCAGGCTCACCGCTCAACGTGCCCAATGGCGTGGCAATCGATCGTGACGGCAACATCGTGGTGGTCAATATCAATGACAACGCCGTCATTACCTACAACCCGAATGGCGATGTGGTGAAAACCGAGCATGCCGCTGAAGGCGGGAACGATGGCGTGGTGGTGACCGAAGACAATATCAAGTATGTGAGCAGTGTGCGCTTTGGCAGCGTGTCAAGGATTGCTCCCGGCCAGGATGCCGAGGTCATTGCCACCGGCATACCTAGTGCCGCCTCCATGTGCTACGACTCCGTACAAAAACAACTGGTGATTCCGCTGAACCCGAACAATGCACTGGCCTTTATCAAACTCTGAACATCAACTGCCACATCGCCCTGTGAACTGTTGTTTCTCAGGCTTAAAAAAACCCGGCTTTGTTGCCGGGTTTTTTATGGAAGCGGTGAAAGGTCAGCAAGACCCTGTCAGGCATACTGGTCATCAATACGCTCAACGGTGATATCCATGGGATCAGGATACACAGAAGGCCCGAACTGGTTGAACACGGCCACGTCTGCCGCATCGCGGCCGTACCCAATGGCAACATAGCCACCTCGTGTGCTCGTGCCTGCCGCATCAAAGGTGTACCAGCGACCGCCGACATAGGCTTCAAACCAGGCATGCAGGTCCATCGGCTCAAGGTCATGCAGGTAGCCTACAACCAGCCGGGCAGGAATACTGATGCTACGACACAGAGCTATTCCCAGGTGGGCAAAGTCCCTGCACACGCCATGCTGCTGCTGGTTGACCTCCACCGCAGAGATGGGGATATCGGTACCACCGCCATCATAGCGAAGTGTCCTGCGCAACCAGGATTCAATCGCCTTGACCTGGTCATAGCCCGGCAACTCACCCTCGGTGATTTCAAGGGCCATCTGGTTGAAACGATCAGACTCACAGTACCGACTGGGCAGAAGGTAACCCAGAACGGCGTCGGGCAGGTATTCAATTTCTATAAAAGGCGCACCCGGAGCTTCATCGGCCAGGTCGGCAGTCATGACCTCGGCTTCCGTGGCGATGGAGAAATTGCCCGGTGGTGCCACCAGTCGCTGGCAAAGATTGCCGTAGATATCCGTGAACTCGAACACCGGCACACTGGGTGTTAACAGGAACTTTTCGCTGGCGACCCATTGCTGGGCACCACTGCGCATCCGCAACATCAGGATGAACGGTGTGGGAAATTCAATTTCAAAATTCATGGTACAGGACGTACGTAACCACATGGATAACTACCTTGGGGAAAAATGGGCAGACTCGCTGAGATGATGCCCGGTTGCCTGCTGCAACCTGTTTCGACTGCTTCAGTTTTCCGGGCATCGTTTGTCAGGCATAGTATCATGGCTTTTCCTGACAGCTCGAAAACAGACAAGTCATGGCAAAACACCTGCATACCTGTTGCTTCGTGGCGCTGGCTGCTTTGGCCAGTCTGCCTATTTTTGCGCACACAGGTATTGCTACCACGGTGCCGAATCACGATGCCGTCATTGACCGCTCCCCCGCCATCCTGCGATTTGAGTTTCCCGGTGAAGTCACTATCACCAATGCCCGTATTCGCCCCGTCGATGACAACCTAGTGCAGACCGCAGACACCATCGTGGTCAGGTTGCCACGCAACCGTATCGGCCAGTCCACCGCCTTCGGCAAGGAGATAGAACTGGACATCCCCTTGCTCAGGCCGGGGATGTACCAGGTAGTGTTCCAGGTTACTTCCATAGAAGGCCATATCCTGGCTGACGATTTCACCTTTACCATCACTGACGAGGCATTGTAGGGGGGCGACACAAATCGCTGCCCACAAAAAAGCCCGCTGAGGCGGGCTTTTCAGGTCTGGATGACTGGCTGCAGGCTATTGCAGTTGATCCAGCATTTCTTTCTGGATGGCCTTCATTTGCGCCGGCAAATGATCACCAATCTTGTCAAACAGGGTAGTCTGGTCTTCCACTTCCCGCTTGCTGTTTTCGTTATTGATTGCCATGAGATCATCAAAGGTCTGCTGGTCATAGGCCAGACCATTCCAGTTGATGTCTTCGTAGTTGGGCACATAGCCGTAAACGGTATCACGGGCATCCACCTTGCCGTTAACACGGTTCACGACCCACTGCAGCACGCGCATGTTCTGCCCGAATCCGGGCCAGATGAACTTGCCGTCAGCATCCTTGCGGAACCAGTTCACGCGGAAAATTTCCGGGACCTGGTCTACCTTGTCTTTCATGCCCAGCCAGTGATTCCAGTAGTCGCCCATGTTGTAACCGCAAAATGGCAGCATGGCCATCGGGTCGCGGCGAATGGACGCCTGGTTTTCGGCTGCAGCTGTCGCTTCAGAACCCAGGGTAGCACCCATGTAAACACCGTGCTCCCAGTCCTTGCTCTGGTAAACCAGCGGGAAGGTGGTGCTCAGGCGACCGCCAAAGAGGAAGGCACTGATAGGCACGCCTTTGGGGTTTTCCCATTCCGGGTCAACGCTCGGACACTGGCTTGCCGGTGAGGTAAAGCGGGCATTCGGGTGTGCCGCTTTTCTGCCGCAATCCGGTGTCCAGTCTTCACCCTGCCAGTCAATCAGGTGATCAGGTACTTCATCTGTCATGCCTTCCCACCAGACGTCACCGTCATCAGTCAGGGCGACATTGGTGAAAATGGAGTTTTCTTTCATGGTTTCCATGGCCGCCGGGTTGGAGTCCATGGAAGTACCCGGTGCCACACCGAAATAACCGTATTCGGGATTGATGGCATACAGGCGACCATCCTCACCAGGCTTGATCCAGGCAATATCATCACCCACGGTGTGCACTTTCCAGCCTTCGAAGCCTTCCGGTGGAATCAGCATGGCCAGGTTGGTCTTGCCGCAGGCACTGGGAAAAGCACCGGCAATATAGGTTTTCTCACCTTCCGGATTTTCCACACCAACAATCATCATGTGTTCGGCCAGCCAGCCTTCATCACGGGCCATGACCGAGGCAATGCGCAATGCGACACACTTCTTGCCCAGCAGGGCGTTGCCGCCATAACCCGAACCGTAGGAAACGACTTCACGGTCTTCCGGGAAATGCACAATGTAGCGATTGTCAGGGTCACAGGGCCAGGGCACATCAGCCTTGCCGTCAGTCAGCGGGTAACCGATGGAATGCAGGCACTTGATAAAGTCGTTGTCGCCCAGCACGTCCAGTACCTGGCTGCCGATACGGGCCATGATGCGCATGCTCACGACCACGTAGGGGGAATCGGAAATCTGTACACCGATCTGGGCGATATCCGAGCCCAGCGGTCCCATGCTGAAGGGAATGATGTACATGGTGCGCCCTTTCATGCAGCCCTCGAACAGGCCGTTCAGGGTGCCGCGCATTTCCGACGGGTCCATCCAGTTATTGGTGGCGCCGGCATCTTCTTTCTTTTCACTGCATATATAGGTACGGCCTTCGACACGGGCAACGTCACGGGGGTCCGAGCGTGAAAGAAAAGAGTTGGGTCTGAGTTCGGGGTTCAGGCGAATAAACGTGCCTGCTTCGACCAGCTCCTCGCAGAGCCTGTCATATTCTTCCTGGCTGCCGTCGCACCAGTGAATATCGCTGGGCTGGCAAAGGGTTTTGATTTCTTCAATCCAGTTGATGAGTTTCTGGTTACTCGTGGGCGCCTGGGATGAGGTCATAGGGTGTTCGACTCCGCTGCTTGCCGTGGCGGTTGGCCACTTTTTTGAAGCGGTGCATTTTAGACTGTTAGAGCCCTTTTGAGTACCGGAAAAAGGCAATTTCCTTGGAAAAAAGGAGACAATCCTGTTCAGCTCCTGTCCGGCGCCCAAATTGGTGCGCCAGTTTTGTCAGGCGCAAGGTAAAGTGGTACATTAGCGCGCTTTTTCAACCCCCTGAAAACCCGGGAATTCTCATGAGCACATATAAAATCGCCTTGCTGGACGGCGACGGCATCGGTCCTGAAATCATGGCCGAGGCCGTCAAGATTCTGAAACTGGTCGAAGAGCGCAATGACGTCACTTTCGACCTGGTCCATACCCCTTTTGGCGCCAGCGCCTGGTTTGACACCGGTTCGTCCTATCCCGAGGAAAGTAAAAAGGTCACTGATGAGGCCGATGCCATCCTGAAAGGGCCGATCGGCCTGTCCCATGAGGAGTCCAAGAAAATACCCGTGGACGAGCAGCCCGAACGTGGCGCCCTGCTGCCCATGCGCCGTCGCTATAACACCTATGCCAACTTCCGCCCGGTCTACCTGCCCAAGGGACTGGCTCACTTCTCCCCATTGAAACCCGAGATCATTGGCGAAGGCATCGACATCATGATGATCCGGGAACTGGTGGGCGGCCTGTATTTCGGCAAGAAGGAAACCGGCATTAACGAAGACGGACGTCGCTACGTCAATGAGTCACTGGAATACGACGAAGACCAGATCAAGCGCATCATGAAGGTGGCCTTTGAGACCGCCATGAAACGCAAGAAGGTGCTGCATAACATCCACAAGTCCAATGTCCTCAAGTCCAGCGTGCTGTGGAACGAGGTGATGGACGAAGTCCATGCCGATTATCCCGAGGTCGAAGTCATCAATATCCTGGTAGATGCGGCCGCCACTTACCTGTGCCTGAAGCCCACCATGTTTGACACCATGGTGATGGAAAACATGTTCGGCGATATCCTCTCTGACCAGGGTGGCGGTATTCTCGGTTCCCTCGGCCTGATGCCTTCCGCCTGTGTTGGACCGGACAAGGCCTACTATGAACCCTCACATGGCTCCGCACCGGACATCGCCGGCAAGAACATCGCCAATCCCTATTCCATGATTGGCTCGGTAGCCATGATGCTGGACATGTCCTTTGGCATGAAAGACGAGTCCGACAAGCTGTGGCATGCCATGCAGTCGGTATTTGCCGACGGTTTCAGTACGCCGGACCTGTCCAAGGAAGGCTCGGGTGTGACGATGATTTCCACCAGCGACTTTGGTGACAAGGTGGCTCAAGCCCTGGATAAATCATAGGAGCGGCTTTAGCCGCGAAGGAAATAGAACAACCATGCGGCAAACTCCGGTGCTTAATTCACCGGATTTTCCGCATCCCATTCGGCCAGCACACTTTCCACATACGCGACAAAGCCGGGTTCAAACCCGAATTTGAACTGGTCGAACCATGAGCGGTAGAACGAATTTGGTGCCAGCACAACCCGGGTATAGCCAGTAATCTCCCTGTTGACCTCTTGCTGCGGCAACATACCGTTCCTGGCCTGGATAAACTTTGACTCCACGTTTTGTGTCGATGCCCGTAATAAATACCCCAGTCTGATGCTTTCAGTGCCAATTAATTCATCACCACGCTGGGCTTTAGCCAGCAACGGGAAAAAGTAATCCGACTCTGCCAGCACAAGATTCAGTTCGATCGAAGTCGCATCAGAATCCTGCTGTATCTGTACCTGGGTCAATTCCCGGTTTTGCTGCAACTCAAGCACCAGGAAGATAATACCTACTACAACGCCGACATTGGCCAGCAAGCCCAGCCAGTCATTGAGTTTCCCTGAATTCATGACCCTACTCCTCAGGCAATGAGTTTTTCGATCTCAGGCCAGCTCTTTCGACCATTGGCATACATTTCATCACGAAGATCGCCAGGCAGCCACTTGTTAAAGGCCGAGTCGAAAGTCGGCCGCGCCTTTACTGCAGTGAACCAGCGCTCCACACCCGGCAGTCGCCCGCTTTCCCAGACCGGTGTCATAGCTAACGCGGCCAATCGATTAAGGTAAGGAGCCATAGCTACATCGGCCATGGTAAATTGATCGCCCACCAGCCACTCACTTACCGACAAGGCAGCTTCCATTTTGTCGAGATAGTCCAGGTACAGGCGGATCTTGTCCTTCGCCCCCGGTGCCTCGATGCCTTCCTGGATCCACTGCCATTTCAGCAGTCGGGCGGCCTTACCGGCACTGTCGCCATTTTTAACGAAGTCTTCGAAACTGCCGACACCGTTGCGCAAAATAGTGTGGCGGTGGGACACCACGTAGGTAATCGCCGAGCAAGCCGGGTGCAGCTCCTCGTCCACCGCCTTGGTCCACGAGCGGACCAACGCTCTCGCGCCGGGATCGTCCGGCATTAGAGCGGATTCAGGAAATTTGTCTTCCAGGTATTCGCAGATAATGGTGGACTCGGGAATGACCCGGTCACCGTCAATCAACACCGGCACCACCCCTTTCGGATTAACCTTCAGGTACTCCGGGCTGAACTGCTCACCCGCGAGGATATCCACGTAGCGCCCTTCCCACTCGAGTCCTTTTTCTTCCAGTGCCAAACGCACCTTGGCGGCACAGGTGGAAGAGCCATGATGGTAAAGGGTCAGCATAACCTCAGAGCTTCCTGATCAGGTCGCCGGTATTCACCGCTCCGGCTTTCACCACGCGGGCATTGATGCCACGAAGGTTGAGCGCTTTGCCCCGATCCGAATTCACGAACATATTGGCATCCTTGCCGAAACGGGCACCAAACTTGGCACAGCCCAGGTGCGGCAAGGCAGTACCTTCCACTTCCGCTTCACCGATGGCCAGGCGTGTACCCGGCGGAATATTCGCCTCACTGAGATCAAAATCAACAAAGAACTGGTCACCGGCCTCGGGCCAGCGATCTTTCGAATCCGTGATGGCGCTGATGGCACGGGAATTCATGATGGTCAGCTGGCGACCGGGATCGGCACTGCCATCGGCCGTGTGCTTGTCGCCACGGTGCTCCCAGTTATCACCCACCAGGCCATGCACTATATCAAGCTCTCCCTGTTTGAGAATATGGCGTTTTCCGGTATCCGGTCGTGACACAATCATGGTCACGGGGCCTTCATTGGCTGCTGATGCCTGGATAGCATCCAGGTAAGTTTCCATTTCGGACAACGCACGATTCTCACTCATGAATAACTCCTTTTGGCTGTTGTGGTGAGTCATGTTGTTACTGCTTGCGATAAAAGGTTTTGACTGCCTGGACGAAGGCTTCCACATCCTGCTGGCTGATCTGCATATGGGTGACCAGGCGAATGGCCTTGGCGGCATCCACCAGCATGTCCTGGCTGGCCAGGTAATCAGTCAACTCCTGGTGCCGGCCATCCCGGGGGCGGAAAAACACCATGTTGGTTTGCAGTGTGTCCAGGTCCACATCCAACTCGTCAATTTCTCCCAGGCCTTCGCCCAGCAGGCGCGCATTGGCATGGTCCTCTGCCAGGCGGGCGATATTGTTTTCCAGGGCGTAAATACCACCGGCAGCGATAATGCCGGCCTGGCGCATACCGCCACCGAGCATCTTGCGCCAGCGCCTGGCGGAATGGATAAAGTCCTCCTCACCACACAACACCGACCCCACCGGTGCGCCCAGCCCCTTGGACAGGCAGATCGACACGGAATCAAACAGTGAAGTAATGTCCCTGGCTTCCACGCCAAGCTTGATGGCGGCATTGAACAGTCGTGCACCATCGAGATGGAATTTCAACTCGTGTTCCCGAGCCACGGCACCAGCCTGGCTCATGTAGTCCATGGACAAGGCCTGTCCTCCAATGGTGTTTTCCAGGCACAACAGGCGCGTGATCGCAAAATGAAAATCATCCGGTTTGATCGCTGCACGCACCTTGTCCAGGGAAATGGTCCCGTCACGATTCACTTCCAGGGGTTGCGGCTGCACACTACCCAGCACGGCAGCACCACCGCCTTCATATTTATAGGTGTGGGCATCCTGCCCCACGATATATTCCTCACCCCGCTGGCAATGGGTCATGATGGCCAGCAGGTTGGACATGGTGCCACTGGGCACGAACAGGGAGGCTGCCATACCTGTCATGTCAGCAGCCAGGGCTTCAAGCCGGTTAACCGTGGGATCATCGCCCCAGACATCATCACCGACGGGCGCCGCGGCCATGGCTTCGATCATTGCTGGAGTGGGTTTGGTGACAGTATCACTTCTTAAATCAATCATGGGTTTAACCGGATATTTCAGTGAATCTTTATAAATTCTGTACTCGATAAAACGATAAAGGGATAAAAGGATAAAGGGCAAACATCTGGTGCTGAGCATCCAGCAAACCTTTTAACAATCACTAACCAAGTCTCTGTTATTTCCTTCAACCGGCGCCATACAGGAACCTGATCTTTATCGCTTTATCGCTTTATCGTTTTATCGCTTTCTTGCGTCGGCAAACGGGCTTCGCCCTATGCCGACCTACGATTCCGCTTCCGTATGCATCCGCGTATTAATCATCCGCAGTGTCGCCTCCACTGCCGCATAAACCTGGTTCGCATGTACGCCTCTTGTGCGCATATTGCGGCCGATGTTGCCGCGGGCATCGCCGGCCCAGGTGATAGTACATTCAGTCAGGGCGCCGGTTTTGCCGCCCTTGGGAATGCGGATGGCATAGTCCACCAGTTCCGGCATGACAAATTCCACGGTGGCCATGATTTTTTCCAGGGCATTGATGAAGGCGGCAAAGCCACCGTTGCCATGGCCGGTTTCCTGGTAGGACTGCCCCTGGATTTCCACGCCAAGGTTGACTTCGGAATCTGTGCCCAGCTGGCTGGTGATCTGGCATTCGAGCAGACGAACATGCTGGTAGTCATTACTCTCCAGCACATCGGCGATGATGAAAGGCAGATCGTCAGCTGTGATGGTTTCCTTGGAGTCACCCAGGGAAACAACACGCTGCAGCACTTTCTTCAGGTTTTCATCGGACAGGGTAATCCCCAGTTCCTCGATATTTTTCAACACTGACGCCTTGCCGCTGAGTTTGCCCAGTGCATAGGTGCGCTTGCGGTCAAAACGCTCGGGGCTGAGCCGGGTTTCATAAAGACCGCCTTTGACATCACCATCGGCATGAATACCGGCGGTCTGGGTAAAGACATCCTGGCCCAGGATGGGCATGTTGGCGGCAATGTACTTGCCGGAAAACTGTTCCACCATGGTGCTGATATCGTGAAGGTGAGTCTCATCAATACCGGTGGCCACACCCATCTTGTCCTTGAGTACCACCGCCAGTTCCGCCAGCGAGACATTGCCGGCGCGCTCGCCCAGGCAGTTCATGGTGCAGTGCAGGTTGGCAATGCCGGCCCTGACAGCGGCCATGCAGTTTGCCGTGGCCAGGCCATAGTCATTGTGGGGATGGAAATCAAACACCTGTTGGGGAAAATGCTCACGCATGTCACTTAATGCGGCAAAAACCTCATCCGGGCTCATCACTCCCAGGGTATCGGGCAACATGAAATGCTCGATACCACTGTCCTTGATGGCTTCCATCAGGCTGAACACATAATTCTTGTTGTCCTTGTAACCATTGGACCAGTCTTCCAGGTAGGCATTGACCCGCAGGCCATTTTCACTGGCACAGGCAACGGTTTTCAGGATATCGGCCACATGCTCTTCCAGGGTTTTTCCCAATTGGCTGACACAATGTTTTTCACTGCCCTTGACCAGCAAGTTCAACACTTGCCCGCCGGCTTCCCTGATCCAGTTGACACTGCGATCGCCATCGACGAAGCCGAGGACTTCCACCCGGTCTGCCAGGCCATGGTCCTGTGCCCAGTCGATGATGCTGCGCACAGCCTCCTGCTCTCCATCGGAGACACGTGCCGAAGCTACCTCGATACGGTCAACACCCAGGGACTCCAGCATGGCCTGGGCAATATTGAGTTTTTCGCCGGCAGCAAAGGACACACCCTGGGTCTGTTCACCATCACGCAGGGTGGTGTCCATCAGGGTCACATAGTCCGGCAAGGTGCCAGGTTTGTTCGTGGTACCGACTGGTTCAGTCACTGCTTTTCTCCGATCTTGATCATGATTGAAACGACGTTCCGAGGTTCAATCACTCTTTCTGGTGCTGCGTTTCCTGCATACTTTAGTGGTTCGTTGTTTCTGCTTTATGCGAGGCCTGAAAGCAAAAAACCCGCCTGGTGGCGGGTTTCAAAATCTTTTCTGGACACAATAATCAAAGACCCAACCCGCGCTCAGCGATGGATAATAATGCCCTTGATAATTGTGTTGGCTGTATTCATGGCGCGAAGTCTCGTGGGTTTTCCCGGTAAAGTCAAGTTAACGGGCTGTTTGGGTCTGTTGCAGTGTAAATATTAGTGACACCATTATTCGCGGCTAAAGCCGCTTCCTACGGTTAACTGTGAACCTGTGGGAAGTAATCATGTAGGCCGGAAATGGCCCAACGGGCCATCTCCGGCAAGCCAGTACGCAAAATTTCGGATTGCCGGAGATTGCTGCGCAATTTCCGGCCTACAACGATTAAGTGACTACATCGGTAGACCCGGCAATCAAATCAGCCAATATCGCGCGCAACTTTTGTGTATCCACAGAGGCCTCCATGCGGATATTGAAAATTTCGGTCAGCAGGGTCATCAACTCGTCCGGATCGCTGATGGTCTTCTCAGTCTTCACCCCTTCCCGGCTGTATTTGGTGTAGGCGTTATTCAGCAGGGCGTGGCGACCGTTCCTGAACGGACGTGCCACGACCAGGTTGCTGACAAAACGTGACTCGGGATGGGTGGACACGTAGTAGTTGGCCAGCTCAAAATCGGGTGAAATGTACGAGGACAGGTCGAAGTAATACATGGCCTTCCACTGCTGGCCCAGCCTGGCCGAGATCCGGTAGTCATCACCGTCCTGGTCAATGCGAAAGGCCTCGTGGGGAGAGTCCTGTTCAACACCCGGTTCGAGCCGCACCGGGCCGGTCATCGTGAGACCGCCAAAGCCGGCATCCGCGATATAGGTATCGCCATCCAGCGCGATTTTCAGCAGCATATGGGTACGCGGCATCAAGGCCTTGTCCATGCCACGCCAGACCACACGGGCTGCATGGGTCGATACCTCAAAACCGATCTCGGTGAGCATATCAGCCAGTAAACGATTTTGTTCAAAACAGTAGCCGCCCCTGCCCTGTGTCACCAGCTTGTTGAACACGGCATCGGGGGACAGGCTGACCTTGCCGCTGACCAGGCTGTCAATATTTTCAAAGGGAATGGCCAGGGGATGACAATGCAGAACCTCGCGCAGGCAGGCCAGTGTCGGTGATGGTGTGCCGGCATAACCGATGCGGTTGAAATAGGCTTCTATGTCCATCGAGTACTACACTGATCTGAATCCCGAAAAAGGGAAAAAAGGAAGAAGGGAAAACAGATACAGGATACAGGATACAAGGGGATACTTTCCAGATTCTGAGCCACTCGCCCCCGTTGTCCTTTGCCAGACCCTCCTTTACCCAGCCACCAAAAATTTCCCGAAACTCTCAGCCAACCCCCTGTATCCTGTATCCTGTATCAAAAACCCCTTCGAAGTTGTCGGATGGCGGCACTACCTGCCTTATCCGACCTGCACCCTGTATCCTGTATCCTGTATCCCGATTCCTGTATCCTGCATCGCAATCCAGCCCTGACCATAATAATAGAAGCTGCCCCTTGCCCCGCGCTGAAACCTCCCCCGTCATTCTTGCCGCCCTCTGGATGACAGGCACGCTGACCTCGCTGCTGACACTGGCGATAGCTGCCCGTGAGTTGTCCGACACGATTACTACCATGCAGATGATCACCGTGCGCAATGCCTTCAGTTTTATCCTGATCTGCATGCTGTTGCAGGCCAGTGGGTGGCAGCAGCTGAAAACCACGCAGCCTGTGACTCATCTGGTCAGGAGTGTGTCACACCTGGTCGCCCAGTACGCCTGGATTTTCGGACTGGCCACGATCCCGATGACGGAGGTCTTTGCCCTGGAATTCACCGGACCGGTATGGTCAGTAGTCATTGCCAGCCTGGTCCTGGGTGAAAAGATCAACCGCTTCCGTGTACTGACCCTGGTCATGGGCGTCATCGGTGTGCTGGTTATTCTCAGGCCCGGTTTTCGCAATCCGGAGCCGGCCATGTTCATCGTGATCTTCAGTGCGCTGTGTTTTGCCATGGCCAACGTGCTCACCAAGAAACTGGTCGTGAACAATTCACCACTGAATATTATTTTCTATGTCTGCACCATCCAGTTCCTGATCACACTGATACCTACGCTACAAGTCTGGGTCACGCCGGTGGCGCGAGAATGGTTATGGATGGCCGTGATGGGCGTGGTGTCCATTACGGCTCACTACAGTTTCGCCCGCGCCTTTTCCTATGCCGATGCCATGGTGGTCATTCCCATGGATTTCCTGCGCCTGCCATTGGCCGCCATTGTCGGCTGGTTCCTGTACGCCGAAGGCCTGGATATTTTTGTTATGGTGGGTGCTGTCATCATGTTTTCCGGAAATTTCATCAATATCCTTGCCGAGAAAAAGCTCATTGCCCAAAATAGCGCCTCACCAACCACGAGTGAAAAGCCCCATGACTGAATCCAGTACTCAAGCCCCCAGACCCGCCCCATTGTGGCGCCGCCTTGCTGCCATGGCCTATGACAGTGTACTGATCATGGCAATCTGGATGGTTGTTGCCTTTATCGTGCTGTCACTGTTCGGCATCGATAACGCCCGCACAGTGGAAGGCGAAGCGGTCACACTGGACCCGCTTTATAAAAACATATTGTTTGCCGCCATGATCCTGAGCGCCTGGTCATTCTTTGCCTGGTTCTGGACACACAGCGGCCAGACGCTGGGAATGCAGGCATGGCGGGTAAGAGTGGAAAATACCGACGGTTCGTCAATTTCAGCAAGACAAAGCGTCGTTCGTTTTCTGGGAGCACTGGTGTCCATGCTCCCGGCAGGTCTTGGCTACTGGATGCTGCTGTTTAATGCCCGCAAGGAAGCCTTCCATGACAAGTTGTCAGGCTCAAGTGTGGTTCTGGTCGAGCTCATGGAAAAAGGCCGGAACCGAAAGTCCTGACCCCGACGATTTTCTCAAGCCGCACGCCGCAACAGGAGAAACCCCAGCGCCAGGCAAAGCACCACCGGTCCGGACACCGCCATCAAGGGATTGAGCTGGTACACCAAGCTGACAGTGCTCATCAGGTTCTGTACCAGGTAGAAGACAATACCGAAACAGATAGCCGTGAACACCTTGGAACCCATGGTGGCAGAGCGCAGCGGGCCGAAGATAAAGGACACGGCCACGATCACCAGGGCCGCAGTAGTCAACGGTTGCAGGGCTTTTTTCCAGAATGACAGGAAATAGGCACTGCCATCCTGGCCCTGGCTCTCAAAACGTCCGGCATACCGGTACAGATCGGACATGGACATCTTGTCCGGATCGATAATCAGCACCTTCAACAGGTCGGGTGTCAGATCCACATTCCAGCTCTGCTCGAGAAATGAAAAACTGTCACCCTGCCGGTCTCCCCCGGCAGGAAAGGTAGTTTGTGACCCATTTTGTAACAGCCAGTAGCCTGCCCCTTCCTCACTGTCATCATAATAGGCACTTTCCGCCCGGGTGATGGCGGCAAGCTGCTGGTCGTCAAAACGATAGATACTGATGCCGTGCAATTCACCATCGGGATCAATGGCATTGAAATGCATGAACTCGTTGTCATCGCGCTGCCAGTGCCCGTAGCGTGACAGGGCAACCTGCTTGCCACGTGCCAGCGCACGATCCAGCTCACCCTGCAACTCCAGGCGGGGCGCGACAAACTCACCGAGAATAAGGCCGGTCACCATGACCAGGATCGCCGGCTTCATGACGGCCCACACAATACGCAGCACCCAGACACCGGCAGCCTGCAATACCACCAGTTCATTGGCCGAGGCCAGGACACCGAGCCCGGCCAGGGAACCGATCAATGCCGTCATCGGCAGAAGCTCATAGATATGGCGGGGAAAGACGTAAAGCACGTAACGGATCGCATCGGCTGTGCCATAAGCCCCTTCGGTTTCACCGATCTCATCCACCAGGGTGAACACCAGGTCCAGTCCGGCCAGGACAAGCAGCACCACGGCCATCGCCATCAGCACTTGCCGGTTCAGGTAACGGTCTATGCGGGTCATCGTGTCAAAAACCCCGGCCAGGACAAGCGCGGTACTCGCCCGGCAAATAACAGCCATCCCAGCACGAGGAAGACCAGGTGAACCCACCACTGGCCAAGCATCACCGGAATTTCCCCGGCGGCAGTGAGGTCGCGGCTGACCAGCAAAAGACCGAAATAAATAATGTACAGGAACACCGCCGGAACCAGCTTGGCAAACCGGCCCTGGCGCGGACTGACACGACTCAGCGGTACCGCCAGCAGTGTCAGTACCGGGATCAGCAACACCAGGGAAATCCGCCATTGCAGTTCGGCACTGTGCGAAGGCTCACCGGAGCGCCACAGGGCACTGGTGGTCATGGCCCTTTCCTCGACATTGAGATCAAAACTGATATTGCGTGCCGGAATACGCACACCAAGTTCTTCGAACTGCGTCAGGACATAACCGCCCTCATCGTTTTCAGACAGGGAGCCATCGCGAAACAGGACAAAACGCGAGCCGTCTTCATCTTCTATGGGAACGGCAGTGTCAGCCACGGTTACCCGGCCGCTGTCACTTTCATGCATGAACACATTCTGCATTTCATTATTGTCGATGGCCTCGGTGTAGGTCGTACGCTGGCCACGGGAGATATTCTGGAAAAGGCCCGGCACCATGATGTCGAATTCGTTCAGCTCTTTTTGGCTTTCCAGCAGGCTATCCGTATTGACCAGCCCCCAGGGCGTGAGCAGAAAACTCAGTGAGCCCACCATCACTGCCACCAGGGCCGATGAAACCAGGGTGATGCCCAGCAACCGGCGGGTACTCAGGCCGCAGGCCGACAGCACGGTCATTTCGTTTTCCGCATACATGCGCCCGTAAGCCAGCAGGATACTGAGCAGCAGCGCCAATGGCAGAATCAGCTGGATGAACTCCGGAATGCGGTAGGACATGAGCAGGGCCAGTACACCGGGATCGATTTCACCCTGGGAGGCCTGTGCCAGGTATTTCAGGAAACGGCCAAGCACGACAACAGCCAGCAGGATGAATGTCGTGGCGGCAGTCACCTGTAAAATCTGGCGTGTCAGGTACCGGGAAATGATCATGGCAGGGATTCTAGTGGAATACTGCCAATCCAGCCAATGAAAGCCATGGTTGATCCCGGTGCCACAACGTCGGAGATGGCCCTTTGGGCCATTTCCGACCTACGCTGCCGGTAACTAACCTGATCTTTGTAGGCCGGAAATTGCGCAGCAATCTCCGGCAAACCCGATTCATGACGAACTATCATTTCGGAGATGGCCCTCCAGGCCATTTCCGACCTACGACATCGGTAAATAATCTTTATCCTTTCAGGTCGGACTTTTGATATATACCTGTGCCCGGAGTAGAATTTCACGCCTGTCTCCTTCCTAATGAACCGACTGACCAGTTTCAGGAAAACTCCTTATATGAATTTCACGATCAAAGCCGCCTCCTTACAGAATCTTTCCACATCATGCCTTGTCCTTGGCGTTTTCCAGAACAAGGCCCTGCCCGAGCTGACCGCCCAGGCAGACAAGCTGACCCGTAAAAAACTCACAAAGATCATTGATGCCGGTGATATCAGCGGCTCTCTCGGGCAAACCGTCCTGGTGCATAATCCTGACGGTGTGCGCGCCAGGCGCATCCTGCTGGTCGGCCTGGGGAAAAAATCCGAACTCACCAATAAAAAGTTTGCCACTGTCGTCAACAGTGTCGCCACGGCGCTGAAAAAATACTCTCTGGCTGATGCCGCAGACACCCTGGTAAACCTGTCGGTTAAAAATGCCGATATTGGCAACCTGGGACAGTTGCTGGCGCGCGGGCTGCAAAACAGCACCTACAAGTATGCCGAGACCAAGTCGAAGAAAGGCAAAAAACCGGCCCTGAAAAAAATTGATGTCTTCCTGGATGACAAGTCACAGCGTAGTGCCCTGAAAAAAGGTCTGGATACCGGTTCTGCCGTTGCCACCGGCATGGCGGTGGCCAGGGAGCTGGGTGACCTGCCCGCCAACATATGTACACCGACCTACCTGGCCGACCAGGCCGTAAGCCTGGGTAAACGCCACAAGGAACTGAAAACCAAAATACTGACCGAGGCCCAGATGAGACGCCTGGGCATGGGTTCCCTTTTGTCGGTAGGTCATGGCAGCGACGAAGAGTCGCGACTGATCATCATGGAATATCGCGGCAGCACGGCCAACACGAAACCCAACATCATTGTCGGCAAGGGCATTACCTTTGATACCGGCGGCATCAGTCTCAAACCCGGCGCTGCCATGGACGAAATGAAATACGATATGTGCGGTGCAGCCAGTGTCATGGGTGCCATGACGGCCCTGTGTACCCTGAAACCGAAAATCAATGTCATTGGCGTGATCGCCAGTGCCGAGAACATGCCCAGCGGCCGTGCCACCAAGCCTGGTGATATTGTCACCAGCATGTCCGGCAAGACCATCGAAGTACTCAATACCGATGCCGAAGGTCGCCTGGTCCTGTGTGACGCCCTGACCTACGTCGAACGCTACAAGCCCAAGTCAGTGATTGATATCGCCACCCTCACCGGTGCCTGTATCGTAGCCCTGGGCTCGGTGAACAGCGGCCTGATGAGCAACAACGACAAGCTGGCAGACAAACTGCGTGAACACAGCCTGGCAGTCAATGACCCGGTCTGGCGCCTGCCACTGGATGATGACTACCAGAGCCAGCTGGACAGTAACTTTGCCGATATCGCCAACATCGGCGGTCCCAAGGCCGGCACCATTACCGCCGGTTGTTTCCTGTCCCGTTTCACGGAAAACTATCCATGGGCTCATATTGATATAGCCGGGACTGCCTGGCTGCAAGGCAAGAGCAAGGGAGCCACCGGGCGTCCCGTCCCCCTGCTGGTTGATTACCTGCTTAACAACTGATGCCGCAAGTCGATTTTTATATCCTGAGCCAGCCCGAAGAACAGGACCGCCTGTTCTTCGCCTGTCGGCTGTGCGAAAAGGCCCTTGGACAGGGACTGAAAATCTATATTCACACGGCCAGTGACCAGGCCGCCCAGGAAATGGATGACCTGCTCTGGAGCTTCAAACCGGAAAGCTTCATTCCCCATGCCATCGTCGGCATAGACGAAGAACTCACCGAGGACGAGGACATTCCCGTGTTCATCGGCTGCAGTGACCAGTTTGACGGCAAGGCCGACCTGCTGATCAACCTGGGACACGATATCCCTGACTTCCATAACAGCTTTGCCCGCATTGCCGAAATCGTGCCCAACTCTGAAAGCGCCAAGAGCAATCTGCGCGAGCACTGGAATACGTACAAGGAACAAGGCCTCGAGCTCAAGCACCACCAGCTCTGACTCCGGGCCGCCCGGCGCTCGTTGAACTCTGGTTTCGGTACATCAACTCCCTGGCAGCACCACGGGCTTTTAATCATTCACTGATAAAAGTTCAGTCCATGTTACTGGCCCGGCATAGGTGATAGTTTTTAATTATCACAATGTTAATTTATTCGATTTAATATTTGCACTACATTACACCGCATTCAATATGCCGGAGTCCATTGATGAGTACACAGGACCATCACTTACCAACCTTGTCCGAGTTCAGGCCGATGTTTTTTCGTCTGCTTGGGCCCGAACATCGTTTCTACAAACTGGTACTGGTTTACAGTATTGCCATCAGTCTGCTGACGCTGGCCATCCCCATTTCCGTGCAGGCACTGATCGATACCATTGCCAACATTGGCCTGGTGCGCGCCATCGTGGTCATTTCCCTGATCCTGTTCGGGTTGTTGCTGTTCTCCGGCATCCTGTTTGCGCTGCGGGCGTACGTGCTTGAGCTGTTCAATCGTCGTATCTTCATTCGCCTTGCTTCCGAGATGGCCATGAGGGCTGTGGCCGCCCGGAATCCGGCATGGACGACAGGAAACGCCTGGCCTTGTTCAATCGCTTCTTTGACATCATGACATTGAAGAAAAACCTGCCGCTGATCCTGACCAACGGCTTTTCCCAGTTACGATAGTCCCTGATCGGGTTCATCGTGGTGTCCCTTTATCACCTGTATTTTTTCCTGTTCGCGGTCATTCTGGTGACCCTGATCTGGCTGGTCTGGAAAATCTGGGGCTGGCGTGCCATCACCACAGCTTTTGCCCTGTCCGAGGCCAAGTATGAAACGGCCGACTGGTTGCAAAGCCTGAGTATCAGCCTGCGGGATTTCAAGGATACCGGGAATGTTGAATACATCCTGGAAGAATTTGACGAGGTGGTGAACCACCATGTGGATCAGCAGGAGAAGCACTTTGCCTTTCTGATCAGGCAATTGCTCACCCTCCTGTTGATCAATGCCCTGGCCAGTGCCGTACTACTGGGCATGGGTGGCTGGCTGGTGATCCAGGGCGAACTGACCCTGGGTCAGCTGGTTGCTGCCGAACTGATCATGCTGGGCATCTTTGCCGGCTTGCCCCTGCTGGCAGGTTACATGGAGTATTTCTATGACGTCTGTGCCGCGGTAGAGGAAATCAGCCGATTCCAGGGCCTGCCGCAGGAACCGGTGTCCCTGGAAAGGACAGCCCACCCGGATGATGAAGCGGCCCCCCTGCGTTTTGCCAATGCCGGCTTTGGCAAGCCCGGCACTGCCAGCGACATCACCCTGGACTTCCAGCTTCTGCCCGGTGAAATCCTGCGCGTGCACACCACCAACCCGCGGGTGCGTTCCCTGGTGAAAAATGCAGTGGCCGGCAATATCTACCCGCCGCGCGGCGAAATCTATTTCGGCAAGCTGGCAACCCGGGAAATCAATGCCTTTGAACTGCGCAAGAAAATCAAGGTGCTGGACCGCGCCACGGTGGTCCCTGGCAGCATTCGCCACTACCTGGCATTTTCCAACCCCCATGCCAGGCAGCAGGAAATCAGGACTGCCCTGGAGATGGCCGGCCTGGCCGATCATATCAACAAGATGGACCAGGGACTGGATACCCTGATCAGCTCGGATGGTTTTCCCCTGAGCCTGGAGCAGACCCTGTGCCTGAAGCTGGCAGCTTCCAGGCAACTGGCCGAGGCAGAGGCCCGGCGCTTTGAAGCCGGCCTGAGTGATTTTTTCCAGCTCAACCAGCGAGAGCAGGTGGTTGCCGA